>WSSedB1CaDRAFT_10000103_pt1 | contig 41861 bp, 36 predicted proteins | sample WetSurSB1Cattail_FD_9460 | JGI IMG/M metagenome (IMG submission 9460)
TTTTGTGTTTTTGATTTTTTGATTCCATCTCTTTATACTTTTTATGTTAATACTTAACACTCTCTTCCTGCTAGTATTGTAAACACTATTCCGTATAAGACAGGGTGAGACGGAACGCTATATCGAGTAGGGCGAATCACTTAAGTGAAATAACCGAGGCGTGTCTTTGCTATATACGATTGGGGTACAATCCTATAATGAATTGAGTGTTAAACCTACTTGCAATGTATGTTAATGCTATATAGCAACGCACCCTTGTTTATAATTCGTTTTCGCGATGTGTTAAGATGTAATTCAATATTAAATATTTGTGTACATATTGACTTATAAATCGATGAAATCTCTTTGTTAAGTTTGTGAATTATTGGATCGTTTTGCTTGTGGATATTTAGGAAATGGTTATCTTTGAACAAAAATAAAAGAGTTGTGATGGTGAATTATGTAATATTCATTGGTGCCGGTAACTTGGCGACGAATATGGCCAAGGCCTTGAAAAAAACTAACTACCGAATTATACAGGTGTTCAGTCGCACTAGGGAGTCTGCCTCAACATTGGCAAAAATGGTGGATGCTGATTACGTTACAGAACTCGCTGAAGTGCGCAAGGATGCTTCAATATATATAGTGTCGTTGAAAGACTCTGTGTTGACAGATAAAGTGGCTGAGATTGTAAACGGGAAACCGGATGCTTTGATTCTTCATACGGCAGGGAGTATTTCAATATCAGTCTTTGAGGGATATGCCGCACATTATGGTGTGTTTTATCCTATGCAAACATTTTCGAAGATGAAGGAGATTGATTTTAAGTCAGTCCCTTGTTATATAGAAGCTTCATCAGCAAAGGATCTGATAAAAGTGAAACAGTTGGCCGAAGCTTTATCTGATCATGTGGAAGAATGTTCTTCCGAGCAACGCAAATACCTCCATCTGGCTGCTGTATTTGTTTGTAATTTCACCAATCATCTTTATGATGTGGCTGATTGCTTTCTTCATGAGCATCAATTGTCGTTTAACGGACTGTTGCCGCTGATTGATGAAACTGCAAGAAAAGTGCATGAAATAAAACCCGGAGAGGCTCAAACAGGACCCGCTATAAGATTCGATGAGAATGTAATTCATATGCAGTCGGCTTTGTTGCATGGTCATCCTGTGTGGCAGGATATTTATAATTTACTGAGTAAAAGTATACATGAAAACAATAAAAAACTTCCGAATCCATGAGCACTATTAATTATGATTTAAAAAAAATAAAGGCTTTTGCTTTTGATGTAGACGGAGTGTTAAGCCCTAGTACCATTTTCTTACATCCCAACGGCGAACCGATGAGAGGGGTGAATATTAAAGATGGATATGCCATGCAGTTGGCAGTGAAGCATGGATATAAAATGGCTATTATTACAGGTGGACGTACAGAAGCTGTATATAAAAGATATGCAGGATTAGGGTTGACCGATGTTTATCTGGCTGCATCTGTAAAGATTGATTACTATTATAAATTTCGTGATTCATATGGATTACTTGATGAAGAAATCCTCTATATGGGTGATGACATACCCGACCTTGAGGTATTGCAGGCTTGTGGATTACCTTGCTGTCCTGCCGATGCAGCACCTGAAGTGAAAGAAGCAAGTGCATATGTGTCGCAATGCAACGGAGGATATGGATGTGGACGTGATGTGATAGAACAGGTAATGAAAGCGCAGGGCAATTGGTTGACTGATAAGGCTTTTGGTTGGTAATTTAAGTTTTTTATTTGATATGAATGATTTTGATTTGATTATTGCTTCCGGTCTTAATATACCCGGACAGCAAGTAAAACATACATTGGATTTATTGAATGATGGTGCCACTATTCCTTTTATCAGTAGATATAGGAAAGAGGCAACCGGTGGGTTGAATGAGGTGCAAATAGCAGATATAAGTGATGAATATGCGAGATTGAAGGATCTGGCGAAAAGAAAAGAAACAATTTTGAGCACGATTGATGCTCAAGGAAAACTTACTGATGAACTGAAAGCACGTATTGTTCGATCGTGGAATCAGACGGAATTGGAGGACATCTACCTTCCATACAAACCTAAAAGGCGTACTCGTGCAGAAGTGGCCAGATTGAAAGGATTAGAACCTTTAGCTTCAGCCATCATGTTGCAACGAGATCAGCTTTTGGACTCTTGCCTAAAGAAGTCGGTAAAAGGAGAGGTGGAGAGCGAAGAGGAAGCATTGGCCGGTGCTCGGGATATCATAGCCGAGCAAATAAGTGAGAGTGAAGAAAATAGAAACAGGCTACGTAATGCTTTTACCTCAAGATCAGTTATTTCATCGAAAGTGATTAAAGGAAAAGAGGAAGAAGCTCAAAAGTATCGTGATTATTTCGATTATAAAAAGGCGCTTAAACATTGCTTTTCACATAATTTGCTTGCTCTAAGGCGTGGAGAAGCCGAGGGCTTTTTGCGTGTGAAAATTGAGGTGGAAGATGATCGGATGTTGGATCAGATGAAACAATACTCTGTGCGGAATCCTCATACGTTATGCGGAGAGCAATTAGTTGCTGCTATTGACGACGGTTACAAGCGTCTGCTCATACCGTCTATTGAATCGGAATTTAACGTACTGTCAAAAGATAAGGCCGATGATGAAGCTATTACTGTGTTTGCAGGAAATTTGAAACAGTTGCTGTTGTCTCCGCCTTTAGGTCAGAAAAATGTACTAGCTTTGGATCCGGGATTTAGAACAGGTTGCAAGGTCGTATGCTTGAGCGCGCAAGGTGAATTGCTTTATCATGGGGTGATATTTCCTCATCCGCCTGTTGCGCAACGTGATGCTGCCGCTAAGATACTCACGCAGTTAGTCGGGAAGTATGGCATACAGGCATTTGCTATCGGCGATGGAACAGCAGGACGTGAAACGGAAACATTTGTACGTTCATTACCATTTGCTGATAAAATGCAGATTTTTGCAGTGAGTGAAAACGGCGCGTCGATATATTCGGCATCTAAAGTGGCACGAGATGAGTTCCCTGACGAAGATTTAACAGTGCGCGGAGCTGTTTCCATTGGAAGACGTTTGATGGATCCACTTGCCGAGTTAGTGAAGATTGATCCGAAATCAATAGGAGTGGGACAGTATCAGCATGATGTGAATCAAACCAAACTGAAAAAGGCATTGGATCAAACAGTGGTGAATGCGGTGAATTCAGTAGGAGTGGATCTGAATACAGCCAGCAAACATTTGCTTACTTATATTTCTGGTTTAGGACCGCAGTTAGCTGAAAATATTGTAGCTTATCGCCAGCAAAACGGAGCATTCCAGTCTCGTGAAGAAGTAAAGAAAGTAGCCAGAATGGGTGCTAAGGCTTATGAGCAATGTGCCGGATTCTTACGTATTTCAGGAAGCAAGAATCCGCTTGACAATTCTGCTGTTCACCCTGAACGTTATGGTGTGGTAAAGCAAATGGCAAAAGATCTGCATTGCACGATAGAAGAATTGATAAAGAGCAAAGAACTGCAAAAGAATATAGATCCTGCAAAATATGTAACGTCGCAGATCGGTATGCCGACACTCAAAGATATATTGTCGGAGCTTGATAAACCGGGACGTGATCCTAGAAAAGAGATAGAGGAATTCTCATTTGATCCAAATGTCTGTGCGTTTGAAGATTTACAAGTGGGTATGGAACTGAATGGAATCGTGAATAATATTACTAATTTCGGCTGTTTCGTGAATATCGGAATACATGAAAACGGGTTGATACATGTGTCACAAATGAGCGACCGCCGTATTACAAATCCTTCAGAAATAGTATCGTTGCATCAGGGCATTAAAGTAAAGATTCTAAGTATAGATAGTGATAGAAAAAGAATAGAACTAAAATTGTTGGGAAATGACAAACACATTTAATATTCAATTGCCTTTTCATGAAAGAGGTTTTCATCTGGTCACTTCTGAAATAAGCAGTCAGCTTCCGGATCTGCCTGCGAGCGGATTATTGGTAGCTTTTATCAAACATACGAGTGCTGCATTGACGATTAATGAAAATGCAGACCCTGATGTGCGTAAAGACTTTAGTACATTTTTCAATAGATTGGTTCCTGATGGTGCCTCTTATTTTGATCATGTACTTGAAGGTGATGATGATATGCCTGCCCATGTGAAGGCAAGCTTATTGGGTGCATCAGTGACAATTCCCATTTTGAATCATCGTCTTAATCTAGGCATTTGGCAAGGCATATATCTATGTGAATTCAGGAATGTGGGAGGATGTCGCAATATTAGTATTACTATTGTAGAGTAAAAAGGATTTTAAAAAAACAAAAAGACAGAATATTGTGTGTACATCTTTCAAATTTTTGATGTATTTTTGAGACATAAATAACAGTAATAAGGAAAGAATGAAGAATTATATTGTCATATTTTTGCTCGTATTATTACCCCTTGTATTGCCGTCTAATGCGGTTGCGCAGGAACCGGCACAAGTGGCTGTAACCAATTCATCATCTGCAACGAAAAGTGTAGGTGTACAATTGAAGGAAAAGTTCATTGAAGGAAATCCTTTCTACATGGGTTTGATCGCTCTTTCGTTAATAGTGGGAATGACTTTTTGCATAGAGCGTATTATCTATTTGAATATGAGTGATGTGAATGTGGATAATATGCTAGAAGAAGTGGATATGGCCTTAGCCAAAGGGAATGTGGATCAGGCAAAGGCTATTTGTCGTGATACAAGAGGTCCTGTGGCATCTTTGTGCTATGATGGATTGACGCGCATTGAACAAGGACAGGATGCGGTGGATAAGGCATTGACTTCTTCAGGTGGAGTTCAACTCGGTTTGCTAGAGCGGGGATGCAATTGGATTTCACTTTTTATAAAGATTGCTCCAATACTGGGATTTCTAGGTACCGTGGTGGGAATGATCATGGCATTTGATAGTGTTCAAAACGAAGGTAGTATTTCTCCGTCGGTCATTGCCGGTGGAATGAAAGTTGCATTAATTACAACTGTTTTCGGACTTGTGGCTGCATTGATATTACAACTTTTCTATAATTATATTCTGACTAAAATAGATTCTTTTACCCGTGCCATGGAGATTACATCGGGAAAACTGATGGATATGGTTATCAACTACGATATGAAATACAGACAATAAACACGGAGGAAAAGCATGAAGACAAAAATCTCAAAATATGTTTTCAGGACATTAATAGTTCTCACGATACTAGTAGCGTTGTGCTATTATCTATGTGGCTATGATTTGTCTAGCACGGGAGAAACGATACCTACGGCTCTACCATTGTTGATCATTCTTCTGTTGACTGTAGTTTGTGGAGGCATACTGTTGGTGACTTGGTTCTCGATAAAAGAAATGGTAAAAAATATCGTATATCATCGCAAAACGGCAATGATCAGTATGGGGATTGTTGTAACATGCTTGTTGATGTTGCTTTTATTCTATTTGACAGGTGATGATTCATTGATGGATATGCCTCAGTATACCGGTGCAGGCAACACGCCATTTTATAATAGGGTAGCTGATATGTATATTCACACATTGGGATTTTTTGTGTGCTTTGGTGTGTTGAGTATTTTATTCTTCACGGTAAAGAAAAGATTAAACCGATGAAGCTTACAAGACGACAGAAGGTACCGGAAATCGAAGCAGGATCAATGTCAAGCATCGCATTCTTGTTGATGCTGTTTTTTATCGTGCTGTGTTCCGTTAATGCTGATACGGGAATCGCTCGTCGTCTACCTCCTGTGGTGACTAAAGTGAATCATCCGGTGGTGATAGCACCAAGGAATTTGCTGAATGTTTATATCACTTCAAACAATGAATTATATTGTAATCATCAATTGATCGGATTTGGTGAACTGCGGGATCATGTGAAGCTTTTCATTCAAAATCCTGAGAATGATCCGTCATTGCCGGAAAAGACTGAAATAATAATTCCTTATTTTGGTTCGGAGTTGGTGACAGTGAAGCATATAATTTCTGTGCAATGTGAACGTGGAACCAAGTATCAGGCTTATGTGGATGTGCAAAATGAATTGAATGCAGCTTATAATGAACTGCGAAAGAGTTTGGCAAGAAGAAAGTGGGGAAAGGATTTTTCAGAATTGACGGAAAAGCAACAAATTGCTGTATGTCAATATTATCCTATTCGTATTTCCGAAGCTGAACCCATACGGGAAGGAGGAGACAAATGAATAGACGTTTCAAAAGATCCCAACGACATGAATTGCCTTCGCTCAATTTTTTTGCCTTACCCGATATTTTGTTTATATTAATATTCTTCTTTGTATTATCTTCGCATGTCAGGCAAGGCAATACACATTCAGGGGTCTCAATGCCATTGGCCTCAGAGTTGCAACAAGTGGACAAACGTGCCTACGTAGTGTATGTGACTATTAAACAGGATTTGAATACTCATAAACCTACTATTTGGATTGAAAACAAGGAAGTCCCTTTGAATAGAATAACTGCTGTAATGAAAGTGCGCCGTTCTGCATTGGAAATTGCTGAAAGGCAATATTTGGTAGTGTCGCTTCGTGTGGACAAAGATATGACAATGGGAGTTGTATCTGATGTAAAGCTGGCTTTGCGTCAGGCAAAGGTCTTGAACATTTGTTATGCTGCAATGCCAGAGCCGGATTAAAGTAAGTCCTTTGCATTGTACACATCCTGATAGAGTGTACGTTTAATTCTTTCGAAATCTTTTTCTTCTGATAATTTGCCTTGCACCATGAGCTTCAACTCAATGGGTACGGTTTCTTGAGTATATGCAGGCTGCGTGTAATGTGTGTTCCATAAATTGAAACCTAGATTACGATAAAATTTAATGCGTCGTTTGTTCAGTTCATTTGTTGGAGGCTCCACTTCAAGAACGATTGCTTTCTTCCAATCTATTTCTCTTAGAAATATCTTGCCCCATCCTTTATTTCTTTCACTTTCAGTGATTGCGAAATGTTCTATATAGTTGAAATCAGGGAATGTCCAATAGGTAAAGATTCCGATTGGTTTTGTGTCATTGATAAGTATGTTAGAAAAAAATAGCGGATGATTGTCCGTAACGTCTCTTTGACCGGAGATGGATCTGTGCTCATCTTCAGGAAATGCAGATGTCCATACCGTTTCAAAGAATGGATAAAATTTGTTGGTTGTTTTAAGCTTTTCTGTGACAATCATTCCGCTAATTTTTATTCTGTATAAAATTGTATCATTTCAGTAAGGGCTTCCTGACATACCGGACAGAATGCTTTGCATTCATTGGTTTTCATTCTGCAATCCTCACAACCTCTCCATATGCCAGTATGGCGATAACCTGCACCTTCATAGAATCCGGCTTTCCCAGTTTTCACAAGGTTACCCCATTTTTGATTGAAATCTACTTTGGTAGTTATATTTTTCTCCCAAGGTTCCACATTCAATGGATATGTATCATCATTATCGTTACCATAATCATATTCGTCAGCCAGTCCTCCGAAACTATGTCCGAATTCGTGTACCACAACCGGACGGAATTTTGCATGATGTGCTGTAGTAAGAGTAAATTCGTTGTATATTCCACCTCCGCCATAAGTATTGGTATTTGCCAATATAATGATGTGCTCATAGGGAATACCGGCCAGAGCATTATGTATTGCAAACACGGCATTTGTAGTCATGTAACGATCCGAGTAGAACGTATCGAAATGAGCATTGAATGCAGTCGATCTCCATTCATTTTTGCGAGGTAGACTTACATCCGAATCGAGTGAAGCACTCTCTACAGCTACAAAATTAAATCTATTTATGTATTTCTTAAATGGTTCGTGATTTTTGAATGATTCCACTGCAATTTTGCAATCCTCTATGAATTTTCCCATTTGGGATGCTGTATAGCCTTCAGCAAGGAAAGCCACATCAATACAGTCTTTAGGGTCTCCACTTTTTAATATATATTGATATGGTGTGACGTGGTTTAATCCTTTTTTTTGTATGAGAATATCATTGGGATCCACTTCATGAGTAAGCATGTCTTTGAAATGTCCGTTGCGTTCACGGAAAGCAACTGTTACCATCACCGTATTTTTGGGATAAGGAACTAAAAAAGTATTTTCATATGAGCGAGACACTTTTTTCGCTTCTTCGGTTACCAGCCATTCATCAAACAAGGTACTGAATGATGTGCGATAAATGGTGTCTCCCGTCGCTTTGTCTTTGATGGTTACTTGTCCATACCCTTCCAAAGGAAGTCTATTTAGATTATGACGACGTCCATCCCAAGAGGGCAACTGCGACAGTGCCGATAGATCAACATCCTGCTTGTTGATATTGCCAGAAAACTGATAATCAAGACGTAAAGTTTTATTGATGAAGTATTTATTAAAATTTTGTCCTTTCATGTTGGAACTAATGCATAATAATAAAATAAAGAAGATCTTGGTATTTCTTTTCATGACAATTCTATTCTACAGTTTGTGCAAAGTTAGAAAAATAATTCAGCATAATTGTGTCGATTTATTATTTTTTCTTTAAATAAAATGATAGATTTGTTTTAATACAAATTTTATGAGTATATTTGCACAAAAGTTAATTATAAAAAATGGCACATCATCAATTAGACAAACTTGACGAAGAAATCCTTCGCTTGATTGCAAGTAATGCCCGTATTCCTTTTTTGGAAGTGGCCCGTATCTGTAACGTATCAGGTGCAGCCATTCATCAGCGTATATCCAAATTAACGGAATTAGGAGTAATAAAAGGATCTGAGTATGTTCTTGATCCTGAGAAAATAGGGTATGAAACATGTGCATATATAGGTTTATATCTAAAAGATCCAGAGTCGTTTGACTATGTGGCAAAATCTTTGGCAAAAATCCCTGAAGTGGTTGAATGCCATTTCACCACGGGACAATACGATATGTTTATCAAAATATATGCAAAAAACAATCACCATCTTCTCAGCATCATTCATGATAAACTTCAGAAATTGGGATTGGCTCGTACTGAGACGATCATTTCATTCCGTGAAGCTATTAAACGTCAGATGCCCATCCTTCATATGGATGATGTAGATAATTCGATAATCCCGGGAAGTGATTTAAAGGAAGAGATAAATGAATGAGTTTCATTAAGCTTTCCTTCTCAAATCTATAAAACAATAAGAATAGCGATGCTTTTCATCAATAGAATGAGCTTCGCTATTTTCTTTTATCCATAAGTTCTCATCAATTTCAGGGAAAAAGGAATCCGCATCGTCTACGATTGCATCTACCTTTGTCAAGTATATTTTATTCACTTTATCTATTGTAGCGCGATATACTTGTTCACCTCCAATAATAAAAACTTTATCGTTGTCATTGCAAGTTTGTAGAGCTCTGTCAATGGAATCGAAACACTCGGTTCCTTCGAAGTGTAATGAAGCATCTCGTGTGAGTACGATGTTGCGTCGGTTGGGCAATGCACCTTTGGGCAGAGATTCAAACGTTTTGCGTCCCATTATCACTGTGTGACCGGTAGTGAGATTCTTGAAATGTTTCATGTCCAGAGGCAAGTGAAACAGTAGTTGATTGTTACGGCCGATTGCGTGATTGGATGATACGGCAACAATAATAGCTAATTCCATATATTTACACTGCTACAGCCCCGGAAATGTGAGGCCATGGGTTATAGTTCTCTAATTTAAAATCTTCGTATTTGAAATCAAGAATGTTTTTTACTTCAGGATTGATGACCATTGTGGGTAATGGACGTGGCTCTCTTGATAGTTGTACTTTTACTTGTTCCAAATGGTTTGTATAGATGTGCGCATCACCAATCGTGTGTACAAAATCGCCAGCTTTTAGTCCGGTTACTTGTGCCACCATCATTAGCAACAATGCGTATGAGGCAATATTAAATGGCACACCAAGGAACGAGTCGGCACTGCGTTGATATAATTGCAGACTGAGTCGTCCGTTATTGACATAAAATTGGAAAAGCAAATGGCAGGGTGGTAGATTCATATTTTCAATATCTGCTACATTCCATGCGCTTACTAACAATCGGCGTGAGTCGGGATTATTTTTGATTTGTTCGATAACTTCTTTGATTTGATCGATATGTCCCCCTTTGTAATCAGGCCATGAACGCCATTGATAACCGTATATATGTCCTAAAGAGCCATCCGGATCCGCCCATTCATTCCAAATACGTACGCCATGTTCTTGTAGATAGTGTGCATTAGTATCACCTTGCAGGAACCAAAGTAGTTCGTATATAATTGATTTTAAATGCAATTTCTTTGTGGTTAACAATGGAAATCCTTCTTCAAGGTTAAAACGCATTTGATAACCGAACAAGCTAATAGTACCTGTACCGGTGCGGTCTCCTTTTTCAGAGCCTTTTTCTAGAACGTCCTGTAGTAAATTCAGATATTGTTTCATGTCGCAAATATAGAAATTTTTTCTTGTAGGAGCGTGCAGTATTATTAAAAAAAATCGTTTACTTTGTGTATATGCTTGAATAAAAACGCAAAAAACACATACCTATGAATTTGAAAACTTTTAGGACTTTTCTATTTTTACTTACATGCTTATGGTGCTCTTCTGTTTCTATTGCAGGGAAGAGTGACTATTATGTAAAACTTTGGAAGAAAGTATCCACATACGAATTGGCAGATCAACCACAGTCCGTGATTGGCACTTGTAATGAAATTTATGCTAGGGCAAAAGTTGATAACAACAATCCACAGATGTTGAAAGCGTTTATGAAACGTATGGATTATCGACAGAGGATCGAAGAAGACAGTACTGTCGTAGATATACATCAGATGGAACAATGGCAACAGAATGAATCGCAACCGGTGTTTAAATCTATTTTAGGTTATTTCCTTGCAAAAAGTTACATGGATCATCAGAGTCTTTTTCCTGAAATAAAGGAGGATTCCATGATAAGAAAATCATTAAGGTTGATTCGTTCTTCAACCGTGAACCAGAGAGAACTTGCGGGAGAGTCAACAAAGACATGGGATGATATCATTGTACAAGGTAGGAAGAGCAACTATTTTGCCCATGATATGTATCATCTATTGGTACATTCGGGTGTGGATTTGTTTGATAGTTACAATAAATCCTATGTCCGAAAAGGTATAAAAAGAATGTTCCATGAAGCATTACTATTCTATAGATCAGCCAATAATCGGGATGGTGTGTTGCTTTTGACTTTGGATAGTTTGAATTATGCTAGATATAAAGGCTTGAATAACGAAGCATATATTGCTTATTTAAAAACTTTGAGAAATGATTATTCAGACACACCCGTATGTGCTCAAGTATATATAGAATTGGCTAACCTTGCAAGGCAGAAAGAGCATTATCAAGAGGCTGTGGATTTGCTGAATGAAGCAATCAAGCGTTATTCGAAATATGAAAATATCGGGCAGTTGCAAAACTTACTTAACCAGCTTAAACAGCCGGAAGAAAATGTAAAAATTCAACAACGAATATATCCGGGAGACAATTTGAAATTGAATGTGGCTTATCGAAATATAAATTCGTTGGATGTAAGTATATATAAGAGTAAAACAACTGAAACTTTGTACGATAAGAAAGAAGAGCTTCAATTGTCTGATTTGAGGAAAGTAGCGACTCGCATAAAGGATTATTCATTTAAGTGGAATGAGAGACAAGATTATGCCACGAAGGATACTGTGCTCACTATAACGACTTCCGAGGTGGGGAATTACTATTTAGTCGTTAAGAATTCTGTTGTTCCTTTTACTGTGACACGTTTGTATCTGCTTCATCGTGTGTTACCCGATAATTTAAAAGAAGTGGTCATTTTGGATAGCAAGAGCGGGAAACCTGTAGAGGGAGTAGATGTGACTTGCTGGAAATCGGGAACTGATAATAAGAATGAGCAGATCGCTAATATGACTACGGATAAAACAGGTACATGTATCTTTAAAAATATACCCAAGGATCTTTTGGTCACGTTGACGGCTTCAAAGGGAAAGGATCTATTGCCTAGTGAATCAATGTATTCTTATTCTTCGTTTTATCAAAATAACGACAATAAAGAAACTGTATCTTTTAAACTATTTACAGATCGCGCTGTATATCGTCCGGGGCAAATTGTATATGTGAAAGGCATTGCCTATTTGCAGAATGGCGATGATGTTTCTGTTTGTGCAAACAAGGAATATAATGTGGAGTTATATGATGCCAATCGCAAGAAGATTGCGGATAGTAAAGTAAAAACAAATGATTTCGGTTCATTTACCACTCCATTTACATTGCCTTCGGTGACCCTTAACGGATCATTCTCTGTCGCGGTAAATGATTCACGTGTATACATCCTCGTAGAGGAATATAAACGTCCGACTTTTGAAGTGAAGATTGATAGAGTAAAAACAGAATACAAGTTAGGTGATACGTTGCATTTAAACGGTACCGTCATGACTTATAATGGTCTGCCGTTATTAGGCCGTAAAGTTCGTTATACAGTGACGCGCTCAAGCCGTCAATATTATTGGAACTATAATGCATCAGACCAACAACTCAAGGAGGATAGTGTGGCTGTGAGAAAAGACGGAACCTTTGATATGCCTGTAGAATTGATTCCCGATTCGCTGTATGATTATTATATGTATAAGGTGAAAGCTTTTGTTACAGATGTGACAGGAGAAACCAGAGAAGCACAATATGAATTGACCGCCAGTAAGATACCGGTTTTATTGTCTACTAATTTACAGCCAGAGATGAATGTAGATAATCAGATTAGAGGAAAATTTATTGCAAATAATGCAGAGGGAGTTGATGTGAGTGACCCAATTTCGGCATGGTTGTCACGTGATGGAAAAGAAGTGTGGAGAAATGATCATATTGCTTCGAATAAATATATTTCATTGATTGAATGGAAGAGTCTTATACCCGGTAAATATTTATTGCAATGGCGTGATTCCATTATTGGTAAAGATATGAAAAAAGAGATTGTTCTCTTTTCAGAACATTCCTCAGTAATGCCCGTGGATACTGTTACTTGGGAGAAACAATTGGATGATACCTTTTCTCGGAATGGAGCACCAGCCAGCATTTTATTCGGAACATCACATCCTGACACGTATGTGATGTATAGCGTATATAGTGAAGGAAAGATTATTGAGAATAAGCGTTTCACTCTTTCAAATGAATTGAAACGTTTTGACTTTACATACGATGAGAAGTATGGTAATGGGATCTTTGTGCAAATCTGTTTTGTGATAAATGGTACCACTTACCAACGTGGTTTTACAATAACCAAACCTTGGCCTGAGAAATCGTTGACTTTGAAATGGGCACGTTTCCGCAATAGCCTGCAACCTGGTAATAAAGAAACGTGGAGCCTTACTATCAAGAATAAAGATAATAAAGCGGCTGAAGCCGAAATGATGGCAACTCTTTATGATGCTTCGCTGGATGCCTTCAAAGGTTATTTTCCGAATATTCGACTTAATTACCCTCGTTTTGTTGCAAGTGATATGTGGGGAGGTACCTATGATCGGAGCAGTAATATAAGGCTTCAATTTCCATTAAAATATAACAGAACGGATGATTATGTATATGATTATTTCGAAAATTCTTTGGGTATACCTGTTATAGGGTATGGTGTGAAAACAAGACGTAACGTGTTTAGTATGGTGTCTGATGGTGGCAAAATAGCGATTCGTGGAACTCGTTCCAATGATGCTGTATTAAATGAAAATGTATTGATGAAAGTGGTAAGTGTGGTGGTTCCTGATGGAAGTGATACAAATAAAGGTGAAAAATCAAATTCAGTTAAAACATTAAGAACAGATTTTAATGAAACGGCATTCTTCTATCCTCAGTTGCGCACGGATGATAATGGCGACATCACTTTCTCGTTCACAGCACCGGAGAGTCTTACTCGTTGGAATTTCATTGGTCTGGCACATACGAAGGATATGCAAACAGGTATGTTAACCAGTTCTGCTATGACAACAAAGGACTTTATGATCATGCCTAATCTTCCACGTTTTGCAAGAGTGGGGGATAACGTCTCGATTGTTGCCCGCATTAATAATAAAGGAATAGGTGATGTGAAAGGAACGGCACGTTTGCAGCTTTTTGATCCGGCTACAGATAAAATTATTTCTACCATACAGTTGCCGTTCTTTGTAGCGAAGGAAGGCGAAACATCAGTCACATTTAAGTTTATACCTACTGAAGAATATCCTCTTTTAGGCGTAAGAATTATAGCTGAAGGAGGTAACTTTTCCGATGGCGAGCAGCATCTTTTGCCGGTGTTGAGCAATAAAGAATACCTTACAGAGACAGTCCCATTTATGGTTCGAGGCAAACAAACAAAAGAATATAGCTTAAACTCTTTATTCAATAGCCATTCATCTACTGCTACGAATAGACGAATGATTGTGGAGTGTACCGGTAATCCAGCTTGGTATGCGATACAGGCTTTACCTACACTGAGTCAACCGACGAATGAAGATGCTCTTTCATGGGCTACAGCTTGGTACGCCAACAGCATTGCCGGATATATTGCTAATTCGCAGCCACGCATTAAGAAAATATTCGATATGTGGCGTGCACAAGGTGTAGATAAGAATACACTGTGGAGCAAGCTGCAGAAGAATGAGGATGTGAAGAACATATTGCTCAATGAATCACCTTGGGTGGCTGAAGCAAATAACCAGACGGAGCAACAGCAGCGTGTGGTAACTCTCTTTGATGTGAACAATATGCAATATCAGCTGACAGCAGCCGGAAATAAATTGGAGCAAATGCAACAGCCGGATGGTGGATGGTCCTGGTATCCGGGCATGCCTTCGAGTCCTTATATAACTTCGTATATATTGAAACTTATGGCGCGTTATAATGCGTTGAGCGGTAAAGAAGATACAACATTGCAAAATGTACAGAAGAAGGGAATGAGTTATTTGCATAAAGTTATAGCTGGTGATTATAATCGTATAATCAACCATAAGATGAAACCTTATTTGGGAAATGCAGAAGTTGAATATCTGTATATCTGTTCACTTACAGGCAATCAAATACCGGTTGAGGCTCGTAAAGCATATGATTGTTACATGCAATTATCAGAAAAGGAGATTAATCAATTAACGATATTGGGAAAGGCTGTGATGTCTAATGTCTTTTTATCTGCACATAATACTAAAGCAGCAGCCTCTATGCTGGAATCGATACGTCAGTATGCCGTACATACGCCGGATGGTGGAGCATTCTATAATCCTTCAGCTGATGGCTTCAGTTGGTGGGGTAATCCGTTGCTTACTCAGTCGGCTGCCATTGAAGCATTTAGTCACGAAGGTAAAAACTCAGCTTTCGTTGATGATTTGAAAATAGGTCTATTGAAGAAGAAGCAAGCAGAGAGTTGGGGGGCGTCGGTATCAACAGCAGATGCTATATACGCATTGCTTTATAATAATGCAGATGCATTGGAAAGCAAGGACGAATGTCAGTTAACGTTGAAAGGAGTGGGAGTAAATAAATCAGTGGAAGCAGTGAACAAAGAAGCAGGAACGGAATATTTCCGTACAGAGATTACTGATGAAACGTTGCGCAACAATGCTGAAATACTGAATGTGAAGAACAGTAATTCTCACATTGCATGGGGAGCTGTTTATGGAAGTGCAATGGAATGGACAGATAAAATAGGAACTTCATGTAATGCTTTAAGTGTAAAAAAAGTCTATTTACGTAATGATATACCTGTTACAGCATTGCGTGTTGGCGATCGTGTCACGTCTCGTTTAACTATTAAACTGGATCGTGATATGGATTTTGTACAAGTTAATGACGAACGTCCTGCCTGCATGGAACCTGGTGTAGCTATATCCGGCTATCATTGGAATGGTAGAGTCGGTTATTACGTAGCAGTGAAGGATGCTTCTACACGTTTCTTCTTTGATCATCTACCAAAAGGAACATACGTATTGGAATATACCTATAGTGTGGATCGTCTGGGAATTTATCAGAGCGGAATAGCTACTATACAATCTGCTTATTCACCCGAGTTTGCTGCACATAGTTCATCGAATAAAATAACAGTTGAATAAAATAAATGGAATGAAAAATCCGGACGATATCGCATCGCCCGGATTTTTTTGATCTATTAAATATAGATCTTTGGTAGAGATCTTTTATTATAATTTGAATTTTGTAAATACCATGTGGCCGGGACCAACTCCGGTAGTTACCTGCCATTTTAATTTGCCTTTTGAATTGAAGCAATATAAAATTCCAGGGCTGCCATAGGTGCTTCCAGAATCACTTATGAATATATCTTTATTAATAGAATTAACTTTAATCATATAAGGAGATGCTATTGAAGTACCGTCTGTAATGATTTGATCACTTACAACTTTGTGAGTTTCTGTGTTAACTATATGATAACTTATGGTTGTTTTAGAAGTAAGATAGCTATATTCAGCTCCATATACATAAATTGAATCTCCGCTTTTACTCATTCCTGCTACAGATACGTTTATGGAGTCTGTAAGAGCATCTGTTGCAGGATTAATTACATACAATTTGGAGGTGTTGTAATAATAATCGCCATTGGTTGAAACAAATAGTTCATTCTCTTTGCTGATTAACATCTTATTAAGATTAACATTAACCTTAATGTCTTTTTCCTTTTTAAAAGTACTAAGGTTGATAACTGAAACACGGTTATCATAGGTGGGCATAAATCCTCCTGAATTGGCTACGTATAGTTTCCCTCCATATATAGCCATTTGCTCAGGCTGATATCCTACATTACATGTATCGCTTACACTTAATTCTGCTGTGTCAACACGGGCTACATATCCTAATCTATTATTTGAATTGTTCCAATTGAGAGTACCTGCGTATGAACTTACATAAGCTTTTCCTTTATAGAAAGTAATGTCGCGGCAGTTTGGAATAGATATTTTTTTTATCTGTTTACATGTAGTTGCATCCAATACTTGAACCATATTACTTCCATTTACAACAACATACAATTTGTTGCCATAGATTTCAATATCATTACCTGTATCACCTATACTGGCGTTGGCGTTTACTGTACCGAATTTATTTAGTGAATATGTTCCGGTTGCATAGTTATAGTAATCTAGTGAAGCATTGTTTTGACCGGACTGCCCTTCATTTAAAAGATAGAAACCTTGTATACTATCTGTTGAAGATATTCCTGAGTCTGAATCAACTACCGTTTCGGTATCTTGCGAGACTTCATTTCCGTCATCACATGATGATAATGCGGGTAAAAACAATGTAAGAGCTGCAATAAAATAGAAATACTTTTTCATAAACGTATATTTAAAATTATTTTCATGTTTCGTCCGGGCATAGGGTAGCATCTTACCACTTCATATTGCTGATTAAATAAATTATTAACCTCTGCCGTGAGTTTAAAATTAGTCTTTTTCCATATGAATTCGTGCGATATAGACATATCACTTGTTTTATAGGGATTTTCCTTGTTTGCCGCTATATTAGCACTGTTCGTATAGCGGTTGCCTGTATATATATAGCTGTAACTCCAGTCCCAATTGCGGTATGCTCCATCAAGTATGACTGAGCCACTATTCCATGGAATATAAGGGAGCTGCCCTCCGTAATATTTACTGTCTTTACTGAGGCTCAAATCTTGAGCCTTTTCATAAGTGTATGTAATTCGTGTGCCTATTTGTAAATCTTTGCTTATTTGCCAACCCGTGCTTACACCTACATCAATGCCCTTTATTGATACTTTCCCAAAGTTCATCATACTCCAGCGGAATTGATTACTGGTAGGCATGGCTACGATTTTGTTTTTAACTCGGTTATAATAGCCATCAAGCTGCATCTCAATACGATTGATCCAGTGATCGTAAATGGTGTGCCCATAAGTCAGCCCTGCATCATATTGCGTAGCCTCTTCCGGTTTTAATGATGAGTTTCCGATAGATGTATAGTACAAATCATTCAGTGTCGGCATACGGAATGTTCTTTTATAGAATGTTCTGAAGCTTAAGTCTCCGTTTTCTTTGGGTTGCCATGATATGATGATTGTAGGCGTAAATTTCTTTTTATCATGTGCCGCTGTTCCATATTGGTTCACTGATTCGTGTACATAAGTGAGCAATAAGCTACTTTGTACCTTCACCCGTTGAAGATTCAGAGATGCTGCTGCTGCCGATAAGACGGTCCATCGTTTTGGATCTACAAAATTATTAAGATCGGCTTTTAATAGGTTGCGTTGCAAGTCAACGGACACATCTGCAGCTAATATTGGTGATAAGGTAAATTGCTGTGCTGTAGATAAATAGATCTCTTTTTGGTGAAAATGGTTATTGACATATAGTGCTACAGTTTCATCCAGTCGAGGATCCGATAAGTAGCGCAAATAATCATATGCATATTTGCCATTTACCATCAAATTATACCATTCATTTACTTTTTTCTTGTATGAACCTTGCAGAAAGTAGCTGGTATCCCATTGACGATCGGCATCATGTGTGAATTTACCAGGCTCTTCCAAAACTACAGCACCGGGAAATCCACGCTCTGAACTGTAGAAATAGTTTTTCAACCTCCATTCGCCACCTTTTATCTTTCCGAATAATCCATATTCAATACGCATAGCTTTTACATCATCATTGTGTCGTGTAGCAGTCGTATCTTTGATGTCACTTAGTGCATAAGTGAATTTGTATTTGCCGTTGGTATAAAGGTATTCAGTGTTTAATGAGGAGGAGATGTTTTTGGTAATTCGTTGCTCCCAAAGAGCCGAAGGATTCACAAGTCCGAATGAACCGGCTTTGTATGTGGCTTTCACATTATAACTTTTGTCGTGTGAGAACGATGGAGTGCGTGTTTGCATGTACACTGTACCTGCTGATCCGAAATCTTTAGCAGATTGAAATATTTCGGCTTTTTGACCATTAAATACTGTTACTGATTCCATGTTATCAAGCGAGAAGCGTCCCAAGTCTACTGTACCGTTTTGAGCATTACCCAATTCGATACCATCATAGAAGACGCCGACATGTTCGGAACCCATACCACGGATATTTACGGTTTTCAAACCACCAACGCCACCATAATCTTTTATTTGCAAACCTGAAAAATAGCGTATCGCATCGGCCACGGAGTGTGCAGCCAGCTTTTCCAATTCTTCACCCTGTAAAGTTTGTACCGGAATCAATTCTTTCGAAAGATAGCGGCCACGTACTGTAATATTCGCAATAGAATATGTATGCGTCGTATCTACTTTTACTTTGGACTGAACCTGAGCAAAGAGATGCATACACATAAATGTAGTGCACAAAAAAACAACAAATTTTCTCATTTGATATGTCTTTTGGTTCCTATTCCTCGTAGGTGTACCGAATAAATATTAATTGTGCATAGGCAGGTCTTCTGACTTGTTTCACGGAACATGCGCCTTCCCAAGATTTTTACTTAGTGGCAAAAGAATTGCTCGTCCGTCTTTTCTGAAACATACAGCAGCGGGACTGTTCAGGATTCTGACCTGATTCCCTTTTAATCATCCACTCTGCAAAGAGAGTGCAATGAACCTATGCTTTGTGCAAAGGTATAAAATATTTTTGAATTAACGAATAGAAACAAAAGATTTAGTGATTCTGATTTCATTCGACAATCTTCTTTCAGTTAACTGTGTTTTATCTATAGTATCTATGCGATGTGTTTATTTTACATGAAAAAACATTTTGTAGAGTTCTCGTCCTCTAGTCGTTTTCATCACTTTGTCATAGTATAATTGTAAGTTTTGTTTCTTATAATAATCTTCGAAAAAGTTTACAATGATATCAGCTTCATACAAGGGTTCGAAGTGGTAATGCAATGCCTGTTTTAATTGGTGATGTCCGCCCACCACATGCGCGATCCATTCTTGTTCTTCGGGCGTTAACTCCGAATATTCTTTCAACCATTCGGATGTGATATTGAATCCTTCGGTCATTTGATGTATAGGGCGAGAATTACCGTATTTGGTACGTGCACTGGGGCAGCCGATGTCATGCAGCCAGGCTGCAATTTCAATAAGCTCTTTCTTGCGTGGTGAATAGTTCTCTCCTTCAGCGATGAGCTGTGTGTAATTAACCACGCACTGAGTATGAGCTATCTGAGTGGGATCTTCTTGGGTGAAATAACGCATGGTGCGTAGAGCTATCTTTTCTGTCAATGGTGTCATATCGTTCCTTTTTTAAAGTAATTCATTAAATCGTTTTCTTTAGGGGTCACCAGTATCATTGCCTGATAATGTGTGTCCTTCTTCACCGAGGTTAATGACAGGTACCCCTCCGTGATTAATCCTGCCTCATCACGCTTGATAGGAAAAGTTTCCTGCATATGTTGATGGTAAGTATTCAATGCCGTTGATGAACGATAATAGTCTACATTAAAGAATCCACCTGAGTTGGTTGAAACTTGTCGCTCATATATTATATGTGTCAGCATACCCATATTCATTCGCAGATTCATTTCCACGCATGGATGCAGATAGTATTTATCATCAATTTTACAAATCATCATATCCACACCGATATAATGTTGGTAGTTACTGTCATGCAACGTTTCAGAGAGGATCTGTTCTAATTTATGGCTAACGGATTCTACTATATCTTTGTGGACGTATTGAGTCAGATAATTCAAAATATTTGTATCATCCGCCAATACGTTTCCTGTATATACATGGTATCCATTGGTTCGGAAAAGAGAAAATCCTTTGAAATGCGCTTTCTTGTCAGCAGAGGCAAGAAACTCCATGGCAAAGTCACAAACTTTATCGTATAGAGGTTCACACATTACATACTGTTGCGTACGAATAATACGTTGTGCCCATCGTTCCATAGGGTAGGATAATGAGCCGATAATTGTTTGCAATCCACGACCGCTGCCGGACCAAGGTGCCTTCAAAATAGTTTCGGGATGGTCTGCTACAAACTTCTTCAATGTATCAATATCGTCAACAGCTTCGGATAGTCCAATACATTGAGGGATCTCGTCAGTTAGTTTCTTTAAGATATGTGATGAGGTTGTACGATGTGATAAATTACGCCACGCATCAATCTCACCGGTTGTCGGAAGATTTGGAATTCCCAGTCCTTCAGCCTGCTTCAACAAGGCATGATTCCATCCCCAGGGACGAAGATGGTCATTGGGACCGAGATGTAATGACGAATCAAGCAAAATATCCCCTTCATTTTTATACCAAAGAGGTAACTTGCACAGATCATTCGTCATGTCTATGATTGACTGTGGCGGTTGATAGAACGAGCTACCATTTGCCAATGCCATATCATTGTCGGGGTTGAATAGATACAGATCCATTGTGTTATAAAGCAGACATTATATTATATTTAAATGATTTATCATTTCGGGTACAAAAATAAACAAAAAAATTGCAAAGTCAATGTTGCAATTTGAAGAATTACAATTATCTTTGTGGTCAAATAGAAAAAAGATCAAATGGAAGCTTTCTATAGAACTCATTGCTATCTTGTAGAGCACACAAATGCCCCGGTAAGGCGACAATTAATGGATGAAATTGATTGGAATGATCGGTTGATCGGCATTAAGGGCACTCGTGGAGTAGGGAAGACTACATTCTTGTTGCAATACGCCAAGGAGAAGTTCGGTACAGACCGCAGTTGTCTCTATATCAATATGAATAACTTCTATTTTGTAGGGCATTCAATAGTAGAGTTTGCCGGAGAATTTCAAAAACAAGGCGGTAGAGTATTACTTATTGATCAGGTATTCAAACATCCCGAGTGGAGTAATCAATTGCGTCAGTGCTATGATCTTTATCCCAATTTGAAAATTGTTTTCACGGGATCTTCCGTTATGCGTTTGAAAGATGAAAATCCGGAATTGCATGATATAGTGAAACCTTATTCATTGCGTGGATTTTCATTTAGGGAGTATTTGAATTTGCAAACAGGAAACAAATTCCCTTCATATACATTGGATGAAATTCTATCAAGGCATCAAGAGATTGCGAAGGAAGTGCTTTCCGTAATTAATCCGATTGATTATTTCAAAAATTATCTGCATCATGGCTTTTATCCGTTTTTTCTTCAAGAAAAGAATTTCTCGGAGAATTTGCTGAAAACCATGAATATGATGATTGAAGTGGATATTCTGTTAATCAAGCAGATTGAATTGAAATATTTGTGGAAAATAAAGAAGTTGCTTTATTTGCTTGCTGTGGATGCTCCGATGGCTCCAAATGTAAGCCAATTGGCTACTGATATAAATACAAGTCGTGCCACAGTCATGAATTATATCAAATATCTTGAGGATGCACGTCTTATCAATATGGTTTATCCAAAAGGTGAAGCCTTCCCAAAGAAGCCTTCACGTATATTGATGCATAATACCAATTTGATGACCTGTATCTATCCGTTGAGTTTGGATGAGCAAGATGTAATTGAGACTTTTTTCATGAATGCGCTGCATATCGGCCATAAATTGTATAAAGGAGATAAATTCAGTACATTTTTGGTGGATGGCGTGAAACGTTTTAAAGTATGTATTGACAGTACGAAGATTAAAAACAACGCAGATATTACCTATGCTGTTTTACAATCCGAGATCGGTCATGAAAATCAATTGCCCTTGTGGCTGTTTGGTTTTATCTATTAGAAAAGAATTATTTACTTAATATATTAATGTAATTTAGTTATGGCTAAAGAAAAAAAATTTATCACTTGTGATGGTAATGAAGCTGCGGCTCATGTGTCATACATGTTTTCGGAAGTAGCTGCGATTTATCCTATCACTCCGTCATCAACTATGGCGGAACATGTTGATGAATGGGCTGCCGCCGGCCGTAAGAATATCTTCGGCGAGACAGTGACTGTTCAAGAAATGCAATCAGAAGGTGGTGCTGCCGGTGCTCTTCACGGTTCATTACAGGCTGGTGCACTTACAACAACTTATACAGCTTCTCAAGGTTTGTTGTTGATGATCCCTAATATGTATAAGATCGCCGGTGAATTATTACCTTGCGTGTTCCATGTATCCGCTCGTACATTGGCATCTCATGCTCTTTGTATCTTCGGTGATCACCAAGATGTAATGGCTTGTCGTCAAACAGGTTTTGCCATGTTCTGCGAAGGTTCAGTACAAGAAGTTATGGATTTGGGTGCTGTCTCTCATTTGGCAACAATAAAGAGTCGCGTTCCATTTATTAACTTCTTTGATGGATTCCGTACATCTCATGAGATTCAGAAGGTTGAAGCTATTGATCAGGAAGAGTTGAAACCATTGGTTGACCAAAAGGCCTTGGCAGAATTCCGTCAACGTGCACTTAACCCTTCAAGTCCTGTAAACCGTGGTAATGCTGAAAATCCTGATGTGTTCTTCCAACACAGAGAATCTTCTAACTCATTCTATAATGCAGTTCCTGGAATTGTTGAAGACTATATCAAAGAGATCAACAAGATTACAGGACGTAATTATGGATTGTTTGATTATTATGGTGATCCTGAAGCAGAGAATGTTATCATTGCAATGGGTTCTGTAACTGAAGCTATCCGCGAGACTATTGACTTTTTACGTGGTCAAGGTAAGAAAGTGGGTTTGGTTGCTGTTCACTTGTATCGTCCATTCTCAGCTAAACACTTCTTGTCAGCTTTGCCTAAGAGTGCAAAACGCATTTGTGTATTGGATCGTACAAAAGAACCCGGAGCTACCGGCGAACCTCTTTATTTGGATGTTCGTGATGTACTTTATGGTTCAAAAGATGCTCCAATGATTATCGGTGGACGTTATGGGTTGGGTTCTAAAGATACTACACCAGCTCAGATCCTTTCAGTTTATGAGAATCTTGAGTTACCATTGCCTAAAAATCAATTTACAGTAGGTATTGATGATGATGTAACATTCACATCTCTTCCTCTTAAAGAAGAAGTTGCATTAGGTGATCCTAGTACATTTGAAGCTAAATTCTATGGCTTGGGCGCTGATGGTACTGTAGGTGCGAACAAAAACTCAGTAAAAATCATTGGTGACAACACTAATAAATATTGCCAGGCATACTTCTCTTACGATTCTAAAAAATCAGGAGGTTTCACTTGTTCACATTTACGTTTCGGTGACAAGCCTATCCACTCGACTTATTTAGTAAATACTCCTAATTTCGTGGCATGTCACGTACAAGCATACTTGCATATGTACGATGTAATCCGCGGATTGCGTAAGAATGGTACATTCCTTTTGAATACAATTTGGGATGGTGATACATTAGCTAAGAATTTACCTAATAAGGCAAAAGCTTACTTTGCTAAAAACAACATCAAAGTTTATTATATCAATGCAACTCAGATCGCTCAGGAAATTGGTCTTGGTAACCGTACCAACACTATTCTTCAGAGTGCATTCTTCCGTATTACAGGCGTAATTCCTGTAGACCAGGCTGTAGAACAGATGAAGGAATTCATCGTTAAGTCTTACGGTAAGAAGGGACAAGACATTGTTGATAAGAACTATCAGGCAGTTGATCGTGGTGGAGAATACAAAGAACTTCCAGTTGATGCTGCATGGGCAAACTTAGAAACTGCTAAAAAGGTTGCTAATAATGATCCTGCATTCATCAATGAGATTGTTCGTCCTATCAATGCACAAGACGGTGACTTATTAAAAGTTTCTGCATTCAAAGGTATTGAAGATGGAACATGGCCTCAAGGTACATCTGCTTATGAAAAACGTGGTGTAGCTGCATTCATTCCTGAATGGAATCCTGCAAACTGTATCCAATGTAACAAGTGTGCTTATGTATGTCCTCACGCTGCTATTCGTCCGTTTGTACTTGACGCAGAAGAGCAGAAAGGTGCTAAGTTTGCACAATTGAAAGCTGTTGGTAAAGCATTTGAAGGCATGACATTCGTTCAATCGGTTGACGTATTGGATTGCTTGGGTTGTAGTAACTGTGCTGATGTTTGTCCGGGTAAGAAGGGCGAGAAAGCTTTGGTTATGAAACCTTTTGAATCTCAATTGCCTCAAGCAGAAAACTGGGATTATTGCGTTAAGAATGTCAAGAGCAAACAAAAATTGGTTGACATCAAATCAAACGTTAAGAATTCTCAGTTCGCTCAACCATTGTTCGAGTTCTCTGGAGCTTGCTCAGGTTGTGGTGAGACACCTTATGTTAAATTGATCAGTCAGTTGTTCGGTGATCGTGAAATGATTGCTAATGCAACAGGATGTTCTTCAATTTATTCAGGTTCTGTTCCTGCAACTCCATATACAACAAACGAAGAGGGTCACGGTCCAGCATGGGCTAACTCATTATTTGAGGACTTCTGTGAGTTTGGTTTAGGTATGACTCTTGCTTCTGACAAGATGCGTGCTCGTATCGAGAACGAAATGAAAGCTGCTATCGAAAGCGGTTGCCCTGACAATGCCAAGGAATTATTCCAAGCATGGATTGACAACAAGAACGATGCAGACAAGACTAAAGAACTTGCTCCTCAAATCGAGGCTTTGGTTAATGAAAATAAAGCTAAATGCAGCCATTGCGCAACTATTGCTGAGTTAACACATTTCTTGGTTAAACGCAGTCAATGGATCATCGGTGGTGATGGTGCTTCATACGATATCGGTTACGGAGGTTTGGATCATGTATTAGCTTCAGGTAAGGATATAAACATCTTAGTATTGGATACTGAGGTTTATTCTAACACCGGAGGTCAAGCATCTAAATCTACTCCTATCGGTGCTATTGCAGAGTTTGCAGCATCAGGTAAGAGAATGCGTAAAAAAGATCTTGGTATGATGGCTTCAACATACGGTTATGTATATGTTGCACAAATCGCTATGGGCGCTGACAATGCACAATCATTGAAAGCTATCCGCGAGGCTGAGGCTTATGACGGTCCTTCTATCATCATCGCTTACTCTCCATGTATCAATCACGGATTGAAGAGAAAAGGTGGTATGGGTAAATCACAAGCAGAGGAAGCTGATGCAGTTGCATGTGGATACTGGCATTTATGGAGATTTAATCCTGAATTGGCAAAAGAAGGTAAGAATCCGTTCTTATTGGATAGCAAAGAACCGACTTGGGATAATTTCAAAGACTTCTTGATGGGTGAGGTTCGTTTCGCTTCACTTAAGAAACAATTCCCTGCTGAGGCTGAAGAATTGTTCACTGCTGCACAAGATGCTGCTAAATGGCGTTATGATGGTTACAAACGTCTTGCAAACCAAGCATGGGATGCTGAATAAGAATTAAGAAACTATTAATTCTATATATGGCCGGGGAAGCAGATTTGTTTCTCCGGCTTTTTTTAGATATTTTTTCAAACACTTCCAATTCGCTAGGTACCCATCTTTTTCATAAGATATTATTCTACTTTCCTATACCAAATTCACGCTTATATAATATTGCTCTTTATTCTATAAAATAATACGTTCGTTGAATATAATTGTAGATTTCGTAGATCTTATTCATCTTTAAACAATGAGTAAAAACACAGTCTATTAATTAAAAATTAAATGAAATGAAAACTAATTGGATTTGTTTAATATTTACAGTAGCTTTTCTTTATGGTTGTGGCTCTGGAAGTACCGACGAACCTACAGAAAGCACAACTGGTTCTTCATCTTCCGGCAGTAGCTCTTCTGGATCATCTACTTCATCAGGAGTATATACGCTGTCTAGTGGAACGGCTACATTATCAAATAAGACATACTCATCCTCTTCATCTGATGAAAATGCAGTAAAGGTTACAGGGGGAACTTTGACATTAACCAATGACACTATAATCAAAAGTGCAGGAGATGCTTCAAATTCAGATAATAGCAGTTTTTACGGAACAAATGCAGCTATATTGTCATCAGGTAGCTCGTCAACCGTTACGATGTCAGGAGGTACAATCACAACAGACGCAGTTGGAGCTAACGCAATTGTGGCATATGGAGGTACAGTGAATGTAAGTGATGTAACTATCAATTGTTCCAAAAATCTTTCTAGAGGCATCCATGCCACAGGAGGGGGTACTATTACAGCCTCAAATTTAACAATTTCAACTGCAGGGACAAATAGCTCTGTAATCGCAACGGATAGAGGCGGTGGTACCGTAACTGTATCAGGGGGCACCTATAAAACAACGGGGGCTCAATGCGCCGTATTGTATTCTACAGGTAGTATTACGGCTACAGGAATCACCGGATCTTCATCACAAGGAGAAGTTGGTGTGATAGAAGGAAGCAATTATATTACAATCAATAATTCTACAATCACTTCAGGTTCTAGTTCACGAGGTTTAATGATCCTCCAAAGTGGTTCAGGAGATGCTTCTGGTTATGAAGGCTACATAAATGTAAATGGAAGTAACCTTACTCTGACAGGAAGCAGTACTCCTCTTATCGAAATTACTACAAGCGTAACAGGTACTGTGACTTTGAATGATGCAACTCTCACTATTCCATCAAATGTACTAATGAAAGTAGATTACAATACTCAATGGACCACAACAAGTCCTGTCGCATATCTTGTTCTTGCAGGAACAAGCGGTAAAAATTACACAGGGAATGTTACTGTTGATTCGTATAGTACATCTACAGTTACCGTTAATAGTGGAATCGTTTGGAACGGAGCGTATGACAATTCCAATAGCGGAAAATCTACAAGTGCGGTTGTCAATGGTACATGGAATCTTACAGGAAATTCCTATGTAGATAAAGTAACTATAGGAAGTAATGGAGTTATTAATAAAAACGGTTATACATTAACTTATACTTCACTAAGTAATTCAGGAAAAGTTAATAATTGATATTATATTTAGACTAAAGACTCCATTAATTTAATTAGAGCAAAACGGCCGTATGGAATTCATACGACCGTTTTTTATATCGTATCATTTCATTGCTCAATAATCGGACAGCAATAATTTCAATTATATATATTGGGTTATATAAAGTAATTGCCTTCTATTTTTAATGTAGAGCTTCCTCCAAAAAGAATTTTGTTCTCAAATGTACTGAGTTTTACTTCATTGAATATGCGATCATCGCCACCTTGTTCTATTGAGATCGGTTCTCCATTCCACAAGTTTTGTTTTAGTAAATATTCCCCGAAAGCACTGTTTCCAGAGCCGGTTGCAGGATCCTCTAAGTAGCCGAATTTAGGAGAGAAAACTCTTGTGTGAGCTGTTTTACGGCAATCTTTTGTTTCTAGTGAAAATACCAATGTGATATCAAAATCTTTGGATAAACAGAATTCTTTTAAACGCGTTTCAATTGGATAGAATGATATAGTTTCTTTTAAACCTATAATAGGTACAATTAATGTACGTAATCCGGCATCTATTAGACATATTGGATATTTATTGGAAATCATATCCGCTGAAATGCTTAAAGCTTTTGCTATCTCCTGAAGAGTTCCTGGTAATTCATGATGTATAGGTTCTGGAGCTGAAATATATATTGCGTCTTCTTCTTTAATATGGTTATAAATTTTAATAATACCCTTTTTATGAGTTTTTGCAAGTAATGTTTTTTTATTGTAAAATTCTGGATTTTCTTTTATATATGTGTACATCCCTGCAATCGTTCCATGCCCACAGAAATCGACTTCACATTCTGATGAGTAGTATGTGAGCATGCAATCAGCATCATTCGAATTTTGTATGAAAACTACCTCGCTAACAAAGTCTTTATGTTCTTTCCCTATTTTCAGCATTTCTTCTTTGGATAACGACGTGTTACCTGTAATAATACATGCAGCGGGATTTCCTTTTGATTCTCCACTTGTAAATGCATTAGCTTTAAAGTATTTGTATTTTGCCATAGTGATATATATTGTTAGTTGTTAATATATTCATTTTCTCTTTGAATAATTTAAAGGAGAGGATGGAATTATGTAGTTAAGTTTGTTTTTATCTTATTGCCTCTCTAATCCGTACTAGTTTCTTAAGTAACCCTTCCACAAGATCAAGGCGCAACATGTTGGCTCCGTCACTTTTAGCAACACTGGGATTCTGATGAGTCTCAATGAATAATCCGTCAGCTCCAACAACGATGGCAGCTTTGGCAATGGTTTCAATCAATTGCGGCATGCCACCGGTAACACCACTTGCTTGATTCGGTTGTTGCAAACTGTGAGTTGCATCCATTATCACAGGATAACCCAAGGCGCGCATTTCGGGAATGCCACGGTAATCAACGATCAGATCAGTATAGCCGAAGGTAGTTCCTCGTTCGGTAAGCATTACATTGGGGTTACCGGCTTCCAATACCTTGTCGGCAGCAAATTTCATCGACTCCGGTGAAAGGAACTGACCTTTTTTAATGTTTACAATCTTGCCCGTCTTAGCAGCAGCTACCAGCAAATCCGTTTGGCGACAAAGGAAAGCCGGTATTTGCAGTACATCTACATATTCGGCAGCCATAGCAGCTTCGCAGGATTCGTGAATGTCAGTAACTACAGGGATGTTGAAAGTTTCATGAACTTTGCGCAGTATCTTCAACGCTTTTTCATCTCCAATGCCCGTGAATGAGTCCAGTCGCGAGCGATTTGCTTTTCGATAGGAGCCTTTGAATATATAAGGAATATGTAGCCTTCCGGTAATCTCTACTAACTTTTCGGCAATGTCCATAGCCATTTCTTCACCTTCAATTACGCATGGACCGGCCATTAAAAAAAAGTTCTGTTGAGAAGTTAAATCTTTTATTGTCATTTTGCTGTTCAATATTTTAGTTGGGTATAATCAATGTCAATGTCTCAGGCATAATCGTAATGTCCAGAGGGAGATGCTTTTCTTGCAAGATACGTCCGTCAATACCTACCGCGGCATTTTGTGCTCTGAGTACTCTGACCCGTTTCGTTCGATAGCTTTTCACATCTTTGTGATTCAGCAATCGGCCGTTAATCAACATCCAAAGTCCTTTCAATAGCTGCCATATTTTCGGGTAATAGATCACACTCACATCCAGCCATCCGTTGTAAGGTACAGCACTTGGAGTCATACCATATCCTCGGGCACTGCCCACGCATACATTCATGATTCTACCGCGTATATGATCCTCATTGATGCGTAAGTGCATGCGATAAAGCTTTCTCTCAAAAAATATTTTAAACAAGGCGGCAACGGATGAAATAAGTGTAATGCCCCAGAATCGTTTGGTTTGATCGGTGATGCGTACAATTCGTGCCCCCAAACCGATATTGATCGCATTCACAAAATATTTGCTTTCATGTATCGTGCCATTGTAATAGGTACATTGCCCTACATCAATCTTTTTAAGACGATAATTCACAATCCAGTCAACAGCAGCCTTGTAGTCCATGTCAATGCCCCAGTAGCGCGAAAAGTCATTGACCACCCCATTAGGGATAATACCTATGGCTATTTCATCCTTTGGGAATGATGTTTTTGCTGTCATGATACCATTGATAGCATCATTGAGTGCTCCATCTCCTCCCACAATAACAATGGTACGATAACCCTGTTCGGCATAGTCATGAGCCAACCGCTGCACCGATCCGTACCCAAGAGATTGCACATAATCATAGTTGATTTGCTTGCTGTCAATGTATGCTCGAATGGCAGTCCATCGTTTACGGGCTTTTCGTGTTCCGGCACGTGGGTGATAAATGATTCCCCATTTATTATTTCCTGTATTCATGATTCAAAGTGATCTAATAAATCTTTGGTTAGTTCAATCTTATTTTCGGTAGGCATTCCGGCATCCATCCAGTGAATGGTAAATCCCCTTCGTTCCATGCCCCTAAACCAAGTCATTTGTCTTTTGGCAAACTGATGGATGGCTATTTCCAATTGGGTGAACATCTCCTCATAGTTGAGCTGTCCGGTTATATAGAGGGTCAGGTATTTATATTCCAATCCATAATAGATTAAATCTTCCGGTGAAATGCCGCTTTTAAGCAGTCCTTTCACTTCATCTATCATGCCTTCTTCCAATCTCTTTTTCAATCGGATGCTTATCTTTTCTCTACGTAGCTCCCGATCAATATCAATACCTATGATCAGGCTTTTAAATTGAGGAAAAGTACGTTCATCCACATGATGTTCCTTATAATATCTTTGTATTTCTATGGCACGTATAGCCCTTTTGCAGGTATCCACATCCGTGGTGTTGTGCAACGTCTTATACTGCTTTAACATGTCAGTTAATTCTTCCAGTGATTTTCCGGCCAGCTCATTCCTCAATTCCGTATTTTCAGGAACAGGAGTCATGCGATATCCCTTTAATACACTCTCAATGTATAGTCCTGTTCCTCCGCAAAGGATGGGCAAGAGGTTGCGCGATGCAATGTCATTATAGGCATTTAAGAAATCACGTTGATATTCAAATAAATTATATTTGTATCCGGGAGCTGCAATATCTATGAGGTGATAAGGAATAATTCTGTCGTTGATGACATAATCACTAAGATCCTTGCCTGTGCCGATATCCATGCTCTTGTATATTTGTCGGGAATCGGCGCTGATAATTTCAGAATGTAGATTATCGGCCAAGTGAGCGGCAAAGGTTGTTTTGCCACTAGCTGTGGGACCGAGAATGGTTATCATGTCACATCTGTTTTTTATCATATCAAGCTTCTTTGATTACAAAGATAGCTAAATTATTTTGAACATGGATGGACTCTTTGGCGATGTTTTAAATAAAAATCATTAAGATAAGCTGGGCTATAATAACTCTGATGAACATACAGAAAGGGTATACTGTGGCATAACTTACTGACGGATGGTCTCCCGGAATGGAATCATTTGCATAGTTGAGCGCCATAGGATTTGCCATGCTTCCGCTCAACATACCGCTGATACTGCCAAAATCAAGATGGAAGATTTTTAGTGACACAATACCGGTAATTAAAACAGGGATGAGGGTGATTGATAATCCTACACCCACCCATAAAAGTCCCGTGGGGCGTACCACCGTTTCAAAGAAATGGCTACCGCTTTGCAGCCCTAATCCCGCTAAGTAAAGACTCAATCCCAGTCCCCTCAGCATGAGGTTTGCACTGCGTGTCGTGTAAGTGATCATATGAAGACGCGGACCGAATGCACCGATAAGTATTCCTATGATGATCGGACCTCCTGCCAGTCCCAAACGCATTGGAGAACTCATTCCCGGCAGTTGCAGAGGAATGGAGCCAAGAGCTAATCCCAATACCATGCCGATGAATACCGACATCAAATTGGGTTCTTTCAGGCTCACCACTTTATTTCCTAATATTTTCTCTACATTATCTATTGCATTCTGTTCACCTACAACAGTCAATCTATCGCCCATCTGTAACACCAATTCACTTGTAGCCAGCAATTTCACACCACTGCGAAGCACACGGCTGATATTGATTCCATAATGGTTCCGCAGGCGCAATGTGCCCAACTTCTTACCGTTTATTTCGGGACGAGTCACTACGATATGTTGCGAGATAAGCTGTGAATCTATTGCGTTCCAATCGATATCCTCTTTGTTCCAGTCTTTTTTTTCTTGTTCACCGAACAACATGGTCAATCCTTCCACATCATCCTCATTGGTGATCACCAGCAGTTTATCTTTCTGCTCCAACTGTGTTTCACTTGAAGGAATACGCACCTTATTCTCTCGCCATAAACGCGAAATTACAAACTTTTTACTGCTTTGATGTGCTATTTCTTTTACGCTTTTTCCAAATATACCCGGATTGTCCACCTCAAATTCAGCAATGTAAGTGTGGTCGGGCTTTTCATCAGCAGGATTCGCTATATCGGCCGGTTTCACCCATAGTTTGCGAATGACTAATATACCAATGATTACACCCAAAACACCCAATGGATAAGTCAAAGCACATGCTAACGCCGGACTGCTGGTGGGTAAGTTCATGGATGAAAGAGTTTGCTGTGCTGCACCTAACGCCGGAGTGTTGGTGGTTGCGCCACAGAGAATACCGTCAATGTCGGCAATGGATATATTGAAAATATAATGGAAAGCAATGGCTACGGCTGTTCCTATCAAAGTAAGTCCCAGTCCCAGCATATTCAGCGTCAAGCCTCCCTTCCTGAATGAGGAAAAGAATCCCGGTCCTACTTGAAGTCCCAGTGCGTAAACGAACAAGACCAGTCCGAAGCTTTGTGCATACTGCAGCATTTGGGGGTCAATGCTTAGTCCGATATGACCGGCTAGAATCCCGGCGAAGAAAACAAAAGTTACTCCCAAAGAAACTCCGGCGACTTTCACTTGTGCAAATGCCAGTCCGGCACCGCATATTAATGAAAGAATAATCACAGCTTGCATCGGGCTGTGTATTATGAACAGGCTATTGAATAAATCCACTATAAAATATCATTTTTTTGCGGTCGCAAAGGTAGCAAATATTTCGAAAAAGCAATTATTTATCAATGAATTATTCGTTGTTTATCTTTGAAATGTAGGCTCCGTTAAGATTCAAATTGATACATTTTATTCTTAAATCCTTGCATTCTTTCATCACTTTCTCTGAAACATTCGCGTATACGCTACCATCTACTACCACTTGTTTAATGTTGAACAGTCCGGTAAGATACACAATCTTTCCGTAATATCCTCGAGTTATCACTAAGTAATCAATATTTAGCGGATGGCGTGATGCTTTATATGCCCAACGCTTGTCGCCGACAACTCCTATGGTTTTATTTCCGAAATGGATAATGTGATTGTGAGTATTGATAAAACCCGTGTGCATACTCTCTGCGATAGAGATGGGCGGATACAATTTGTTTTTATAAATGAAATCCTTATGAGCTTTAATGAATTGTTCTTTCGGTTCGTGCGAAGAGGAGAAGAGGTAACTGATTCGGTTGGGAAGTATGAATTGTATGGAAGCACCTTTCCTGTTGTTGAAGAACACAATCTCTTGTTTCAATTTATCGGTATAGTCGGCATGTGTTTGTAGAGCAAACAAGAATGTGATCCCTACAAGGCAGCTTGCCAGACGAGGTACGGATCGCTTCGTTATGAACAAAAGCCATGCGACGATAAGCGAGGCAATCAGTCCTATTTGCCAGGCACTTAAATAGATATGATCGATGGAGGAGTAGGGCAGATGGCTCATAAATGCCGTGATGCCGTTCAGTAATTTCAGCATCAGGCTGAGCAACCATCCCGTAACTAGTTGCACGGGAGCGATAAAAAAGAAAAGTAAATTAATGGCTGCTGCATACATGAGCAGTGAAGAGAGGAAGATAACCAATAGATTGGTGAGGATAAAGTAGGTGGGCAAGTTGTGAAAATAGTACAGCAGAAACGGTATGGTCGCTGCTTGTGCCGAAATGCTCACCCCTGATAGATCCCATATATATTTGACGGCTCGATTGCGAGGTTGCCACCATTTTTTCCATAGCGGCATTATCACCAGAATGCCGGCTACAGCCATGAATGACAGTTGGAAACTCACATCGAACATATTCAGCGGATGTATGACCAGCATAATGAAAGCCGTAGCTGCCAGCGTATTTAGGGTTATTGGGCGTGTACTGAATAGTTGCCCTAATGCCATAATCGTAAACATGATGACGGTTCGCATAACGGGAGGCATCAATCCCGTAATAAATGCAAACACCCACATCAGTATGATAATAAATAATTGCTTGAACGTTTTTCCTCCTCGAATCTTATCAAGCGGTTTCAATAATAGAATCAGAAGAGCATACAAAAATCCGATGTGCAATCCCGAGAGTGACAATATATGGCTCACGCCTGAAATCGAATAGTTGTCTTTTATCCCTTCCGATAAGTCAGCCTGATAGCCCAATGTAATGGCATTCAACACGGCTCTATCGTCTTTCGACAGAGGGATACGATCAAAATGAGCGATCAGTTTGCTACGTATTTTCAGTGCCTCTTGCGATAGTGAGAGCTTTGCTTCATGACCGGCTTTTCTCCAGCTACCTTCGTATATATAAGCAGAACCCGATATACCTTTATTCAACAGATAGGAAGCATAATCAAATTCGTTGGGATTACCATTGTTTTGCGGAGGATTTATTTTGCCGAAAAAGTAGATTTTGTCACCCGAATTTAAGGCAGTGTTTGAGGGAAGGTAAAGTAGGATAGAGCGGTCTATCGCTTTTGTTTGCCTATTCTTGGCACTGTACATATAATTAATTTGTACCGTATGGCACACGCTCTTTTCTTTTATTTGGGGTTCGTCTTGAATCGTACCGCAATATAATTGTTCGGCCTTTGACCAGGGATATTTGATAGAGTCAACCTGATGTATGGTGAGGCAGACACCCATTGCGGCAACCAAAGTATAGAGAGAAACGCCGAAGCAGATATTCTTCTTGAAAAAGCTGCATTTATGCGCAATAAACGCACCTATACTTAAGGCAAAAAGGAAATAGATGAGGTTCTGGTCAGGCACGTAATAGCCTATGCCGATTCCCATTAAAAGTGGAACCAGCATTTTCAAAAACGGATATTTGTGTAATGGAATCAAATACTCTTTAGCAAATGTATAGCTGCTTTAGGATCTTTTGCATTGAACACGGCACTACCGGCAACCAACACATCCGCACCTGCCTCTTTGATACGTGGAGCTGTTTCGGCAGTGATGCCTCCATCCACTTCGATCAAAGCCTTTGAGCCTGTTTCGATGATCAATTTTTTTAGTTCTCGTACCTTGCTCACGCTATGTTCAATAAAGCTCTGTCCGCCGAATCCCGGATTCACAGTCATGACCAGCACCATGTATACATCCTCAATCACGTCGCGCAACAAGCACACCGGAGTAGAAGGATTGATGGTGACGGCAGGCAACATGCCGGCTTCACGTATTTCATGAATCACACGATTCAGGTGCGTGCAAGCCTCATAATGTACATTCATTATTTTGGCACCTGTCTTTTTTACTTCGGATATGAATTTCTCGGGATGTACGATCATGAGATGTACGTCCAGCGGTTTTTCTACTTTATTGGCAAAAGAGTTGATTACCGGAAAACCGAATGAGATGTTCGGAACGAAAACCCCATCCATGATGTCAAGGTGCAACCAATCGGCTTCACTCTCGTTGATCATTTGTATATCCTTATTGAGGTTGCCGAAATCAGCAGCTAATAAAGAAGGAGATATAATGCTGTTCATAGCTTGTGCTCTTTTATTATATTCTGGGCACAAAGTTAGCAAAAAGATTTAATTAAGAATCAAATTCTGCAGACTTTCAGGCAAAGCTGTTTCCGCATGATAGCAACGGGCAAACATTTTCAACATGGTAATCGTTTCGGACTTTGGCCCTTTGTTCTTGCTTGCAATACTCTGCATTTTCTTTTGTGAAATTAATTTTTTCATGAGTAAACAATCTAAATGTTTTTCTTATGAACGGAAGAAGGAACCTATATATTATATATTATCATTGAAAGTTTGTTAATCTATCGTCAATATAAGGTGTTTTTCTTCAACCAGGCGTCTGAGATTCAATATGGCATACCGCGTTCGTCCCAGAGCCGTGTTGATACTTATTCCCGTTATTTCGGCAATTTCTCTGAAACTCAAGTCATTGTAGTATCTCAAGTGAATCATCTGTTGTTGATTTGCAGGCAAATAATTGATAAGTGTTCGTATATCTTCTTGAATTTGATTGGCAATGATTTGGTCTTCTATGGTGGTATCAGTCAAATTAGTGTCATTCAGCCAATCTCTTTCGTCATCTTCATTTGAAAATACGTTGCTTTCAGTTTTTCCTTGACGGAATGAGTCAATGATTTGGTTATGAGCGATGCATAAAATCCATGAGGCAAACTTACCGGTTTCGGTGTATCGTCCTTGTTTGATAGTCATGATAGCCTTGATGAAAGTCTCTTGAAACAGATCTTCAGCACGTTCATCGTTTTTCACGATGAATAAGATATAAGAGTAGAGTCTTTTTTTATGCCGATTGAGCAGCACGTCAAAAGCTTTGTCATTACCATATTGATAAAGAGAGACAAGTTCTTCGTCGCTAAGTTGGATCAGTTTGGTCATATTACATTTATTAATGCAGAAGTTTTGTCGATAAATCTGTTGATCTGTTTCATTAATGTATGCAAATAAATCAAATAATTCAGAGAAAACCAATTTTTTATCCAACTAATTGACGAAACCTTTTCATTCAGGATCATAATCCAGCTCATTTTCTTTCTTGATTAATTCAAATCAATCTTTTCTATAAATTCTTTGTATTCCCAATATTGAAGTACTTTAAGATGTTGAAGTTTACCTACAATGATAGCGGGATGCGTATTAAATTTCTTTGCATAAAATTTTATTGCTGTTTCACTGTATTCTTTTAAGCCCAATATTTCGTTTGTTTCAGACTTTGTCAACAGCATTCTTTCTGCGAAATTATCTGCTTCACGCTCTTTTTCCATTTGTTTGTCAGTATATTCTATATCTTCCAAAAAGATATCTTTTTTGCCGTGCAACAAGATATGGCCTATTTCGTGAAAGAACGAGAACCAAAATATATCATTGCGTTTATAGCGATTGGTGAGTTGGATTAATGGCGTTTCATTGATCCATCGGGTGGCACCGCTTATAGGTGCTTTAGGAAGCTGCGGTATATATAAAAGTTTTATTCCTGCTTCGGCACATAATTTTTGTAGTGATTTGAAAAAGCCCTCAGGTTGAGTTGCCATCAAGGATTTCATAGCAGGCAACAGTTCTCTCAGTTTTTTATCCGAGAATATGGTTTTCGGCTGTTGCAGGGCAGTTTGCAATTCACCTTCACGCAACCATGCTGAAATGGCATATGCTTCTTTTGTTCCGGCAAGTGAAATCCGGAAAGCCACTTTTAATTGCTGATTAAGATAATAGTCTTCCCAAGCCTTTGGGGAGCTAACCCCAAAGAATGTAAACAGAGATGCTACTTTTTCTTCTGCTTTTTTACAAGCAGGCAACCAACCTTTGCGAATCATATCCGCGAGAGGAAACAAATTCGCCCAATAAATTGATTCGGTGATGAAAGCAGCACGTTTTTCATGAGCGATAAACTCATCATAACTGCGCTGCTCGTTCATCCAAAAGTGGGCAGGGATTCTTGTTACACTCTCAAAGGCTACCGCCATATCGGGAGTAATGGAACTATCACCTTTGATTACTGCAATAATAGTCTTTTCCGGTTTTGTAGAACGGAGTGCAAATTCTTTAACACCCATTCCCATTTCCTCCAATTTCTCTGCAAGAGTTCTGCCGGGATGGAATACGATTGAAGGAATGAATTGATTCTTTCTTGTTGCCATTTCTGTTTCTATTTTCCGTGATAGTTATCTATTCTAACGTCATTCAATACATCGGCATCATGTAATTGATTCAACCTCATCATATATAGATCAGCCCGCAACTTGCCCATCTCTTTCAGGCATTTTCGATAGTCTTGTGACTGTTTTAAGAGTTTCTTGTTATGAAACGTAATATCCACATTGTTACGTTTTTGATTTACACTCAGTGTTATTTATAAATTAGATTGCAAAAGTAGATATTATTTTTGATTTACACAATAGGTTAGTCAAAAAATAGATATATTCTTGTCATAATTCAGCTCATTTCCTTTCTTCCAGTTGGGTGATTCGTTTCAATATATCATTTAGCATTTTTACCTGTACTTTATGAATTTCTACAGATTCCTGTTGCTCATGTATAATCAAATGGTCTACTTTCTCATGCAGTATTTTTATCTCCAGTTCAGCTTTAAGATTCACCATATAGTCTTTTTTCGCTCTCTCCCTGTCTTTATCTTCTTGTCGGTTCTGGCTCATCATAATGACCGGTGCCTGTATTGCTGCCAGGGTTGATAGAATCAAATTCAGAAGGATAAAAGGGTAGGGATCAAAACCTTTGTTTGCCAGCCAGTAAATATTGACAAGGATCCAGATAAGAAGAAACATTCCGAATGAGATAATAAATGTCCAACTACCTCCAAATGTGGCTACATGGTCGGCTATTCTTTGTCCTACAGTCAGTGCCTGTTTATCATTACTGTCCAATTTATCGGTTATTGTCGTTTTGTTTTCCAAAGATTCCAGCACTATTTTTTCCTGAGCTGTCAGCTTTCCCATTTTCTTAGAGAAAAAGCTCTCTATGTATTTCTTTCTATAGTCATTCAGTTCACTAACAGATAAATAATTCTCAGTTGTAAATTGAGGGTAATCCTTTTGTATCAAAGAGAAGATGGACTGATTAACCGATTTGCCTGATATTTTATCAGAAATCGGGAATTCCTTTTTTGATAAGTCGCTGTGAAATGTTTCCATGGGGTGGGTATTTTATTTGTTTTCACAAATTTAAGAATCTGCCGCTTAATACCAAGTACTTTCAAGGTTTATTATTATACGACTATATTTCCGGGTGATCGATGTTTTAAAAGACTAAAATGAGGCTTTGTATTAAAATAATGAGAAAAAAACTCAAAAATAGATGTCAGTATTGATGTTTTTAGTATTTTTGTAAAAACATTATTGAAATAAATACGAACTTCTATGTTGGTAAATTTTACTGTAAGTAATTTCCGATCATTTAAGGAGTCTCAAACATTGAGTATGGAAGCTACAGCCATTAGAGAGCTCAATGAGTATGTGATTCCAAAGGATAAATACAGATTACTTCCATCTGCTGTAATTTACGGGGCAAATTCAAGTGGCAAAAGTAATCTGCTTAAAGCTCTGCTTGTAATGCAGAAAGTTGTTCTTGAGTCGGTAAAGTTAAATCCTGATGATTTGATTGTCGGATACGAACCTTTTGTTTTATCTGAAGAGAGCATATCCGAGCCTACTTCGTTTGAAATTCAGTTCTTAATCGATTCTGTAAAATACAGATATGGATTTGATTTTGATGCTTCATCCATTAAAGCGGAATGGCTTTATGAAAAAAAGGGAGGAGAGCGTGAATATAATTTGTTTTTAAGAGCAGATACTGAAATACAGTACTCTAAAAAGAGATTTCTTGAAGGATTGAAAATCAAAAATCTATCGGTAGAGAAAAATAGATTGTTGTTGTCATTAGCAGCTCAGTTATCAGAACCTGTTTCCCAAGGGATAATGAAATGGTTTAAAATGTGTAATGTTATTTCGGGTATTGAAGGTACCGGTTATGAAAACTTTACGATTAAAATGCTGAAGGAGCATATTGTGGGATACGATGAAGCCGTGTCTTTTCTTCGTAATATGAAATTAGGATTTGATAATATTGAAATAGAGGAATCTGATTTTAATCAAGGAGCTTTATCGGATAAGATGCCACAGGAGATGAAAGATCAATTGACTAAGACCTTATCCGGAAAGAAAATACTATCGGTGAATACTGTTCATAAGATCTATGATAAAGAAAATAAGGTGGTAGGAACAAAATCTTTTAATAAAGATCGTATGGAATCAGAGGGCAGTAAGAAACTGATTGAAATGTCCGGGCCGATATTTGATACCTTACTTAATAATAAGGTGTTGATTGTAGACGAACTTGATGCAAAGTTGCATCCGGTGTTGACACGTGAACTAGTAAAGGTCTTTAATTCACAGAGTAGGGGAGCACAATTGATTTTTGCGACACATGATACAAATCTTTTAAATATCAATCTTTTTAGGCGTGATCAAATTTGGCTTACCGAAAAAAATGAAGCTGAAGCTACTGAATTGTATTCTCTTGTTGAATTTAAAGAATCAGAGGGTAAAAAGGTTCGAAAAGATAGCAGCTTGGAGAAAGATTACATGAAAGGCAGATATGGTGCTATTCCATACATTTAATACATTTAATGTAGATTGTTAAGTATGGGTCAGTTACCTAAGTACAAAATAGAGGCATTGCAAAAAGCAAAGCGTGATGCGAAGGCGAGCAGGAAACGAAAGATAAATACCCGCAGACCTTTTGTGAGTTTTTTAATTGTTTGTGAAGGGGAAAAAACTGAACCAAACTATTTTAAATCTTTAATAGATAACAGAATTTCTGAGGTGAGAGAGGTAGAGATTGAAGGTACAGGTTGTGGTACGGTGAGATTGATCAAAGAGGCAATAAAATTGAGGGATCAGTCCGGTAAAGATTTTGATCGTGTCTGGGCTGTATTTGATAAGGATGATTTTATGGATTTTAATGATGCAATAGCTTTGGCTAATCACAACAAAATAAAATGTGCATGGACTAATGAAGCTTTTGAGCTTTGGTATTATCTGCATTTTCAATATTTGGATACGGGTGTTTCTCGTGCTGATTATATTAAGATGTTAGAGCGTGAGATTCGCATTTTGAAAAATGAAAGCTATTCCTATAAAAAGAATGATCCGCTAATGTATGATTTGTTACAAAAACATGGTAACGAAGAATTTGCTATTAATAATGCGCGGAAACTAAGGGATTCGTATGCTGCTGATACAGATTATGCAGCCCATAAGCCTTGCACTACAGTGGATCAACTGGTAAATGAACTTTCAAATCCGGAGGATTTATTGTAATAATTTGCTTTTGATTAATTCGTAATATATGTATATGAAGATAAAAATAGCTTTTGTATAAATAATGCATAAAACACAAAAGTGTCAAAGTGTCAACCATCCTTCATGCTTTTTCTTGTACAATGCAGCAGTTAATATTGAAATGTATTATTAAGCTATTTATAATGAGATGGTTCTTTGATTTTTTCCTCCACTTGTATGCTTGCTGTAGTAATCGTCACTTTGGGCTAAAAGTAGAGAATTCGGCTTTAAAACATCATGAAAGTGTCAATTAAGTGTCACAGAAATGGAGATTGACACTGGATTGACACTTTGCACGCTACGTTTTCTTGATTTCTATTCGGGAATGAAGATAGAAAAGATGTTCCATTAATTTTTATACTGATAATAAGTGACTTATATCCTTGTAATAGAGAATAATCATGAAAGTGTCAATTTAGTGTCAACGTGAGACTTTGTTGTTT
>WSSedB1CaDRAFT_10000104_pt1 | contig 41810 bp, 38 predicted proteins | sample WetSurSB1Cattail_FD_9460 | JGI IMG/M metagenome (IMG submission 9460)
TCCCAGGGTTGTACTACGCCCAGAATCTGTCGGTAAAGTTCTTTGTCATCCATATTGGAAACATATCAAATTAGGCCGTTTTCCACAAGAATCCCGGAAGAGCCAAGAAAATAATAGTACGGTCGAAACAATAGTATTGGCAAAAATGAAAATAGATGTTTGCTTGGGCTGTCGAAAATGTTTTGATGAAGGTGAAAGCGCCTGTCCGGGAAAAGATGATGTAATAGAATTATACAATAAAATAAGATCAGAGGATTTGATAATTATAGGCGGACCTGTTTATGTGGAAGATGTAAACGGCATATTGAAAAATTGGATAGACAGAATGGCTTTTAACTGCCACAGGCCGGAATTGTTCAATCAGAAAGCATACGTCGTATTAAATTCAGGAAGCGGAGCATCCTGGCATGCAGTAAAGACGATAGAAAGAGCGTTAATGTCCTGGGGAATGACAGTTTTAGGAAGAAGAAAATTAGTGCTGGGTGCACACAGTGACGCAGGGTTGGTTAATGAAAAGTATAGAGAATTATTAAAGACCGATATGGAAAAAGTGATTAAAAAAGCAAACAATAAAAATAAACCGACATTGCTGCAATTAATAACATTCTCTATACAACAATGCTATTATAAAAATAAAGCCGATAAACAAACATATGATTACAAATACTGGAAAAACAAAGGCTTTTTAGAAGACAGGAATTATTATTTTTCACAAGCGGATGGAAATACGTTCACAAGAATAATCTCTCGGATGACAGGAAAAATTATAGCAAAGGTATTACTTAAATAAAGCATTAGAAAAGCGCTTGTTAAGCAGATGATGTATCGGAAGGCTTTCCGTACAGCAGAATCCGGTTGCAGTTGTTACAGTCCGGAATCCTGCTTGTACAGAGGACTATTCCGTGAACAAAGGTGTAGACAGATAACGGTCTGCCGAATCAGGCAAAAGGACTACGATTGTTTTCCCTTTAAACTCGGGGCGTTTTGCAAGTTCAAGCCCGGCCCATAATGCCGCACCGGACGAAATACCTGTGAGTATACCTTCCGTTTTTCCAAGTTCTTTTGCAGTTGCAAATGCATCTTCATTCTGTACGGGAATGATTTCGTCGTAAATTTTTGTGTCGAGCGTATCCGGTACGAAATTCGCGCCGATTCCCTGAATCTTGTGGGAGCCTGCGCGGCCTTCAGAGAGCAGCGGTGATGAGGCCGGTTCAACGGCGAATATTTTGACATCCCTGTTTTTTGAGCGGAGATATTTACCGACGCCGGAAAGCGTTCCACCGGTTCCCACGCCTGCGACAAATGCGTCCACATGACCGTCGGTATCTTCCCAGATTTCAGGGCCTGTAGTTTCAAAATGAGTCTGCGGGTTTACGGGGTTTGTAAACTGACCGGGAATAAAACTGTTCGGTGTTACCTTTGCAAGTTCATCCGCTTTGTCTACGGCACCTTTCATTCCGAGAGAACCGTCTGTGAGAACGATTTCTGCTCCATATGCTTTAAGAAGATTGCGGCGTTCAACAGACATTGTTTCCGGCATTGTAAGCAGGATGCGGAGTCCGTAGCTTGCGCATACGGAAGCCAGCCCGATTCCGGTGTTGCCGCTTGTCGGTTCAATAATAACGGAATCCTTTGTTACTTTGCCGTTCCTGATGGCATCGTCTATCATTGCCTTGCCGATGCGGTCTTTGACACTTCCGGCCGGGTTAAAGTATTCAAGCTTGACGAGAATACGTGATTCAAGGTTCAGTTTTTTTTCTGTATTCGAGATTTCCAGCAGCGGCGTATGACCTACGAGATCCGTCACTTTTTTCGCAATTTTTTCCGACATAAAGTACCTCCAAAGTAATAAATCGATTATCCTAAAAACCTATTATTTAAGTATGTAATTAATGTATAATAACCTACTTGTTTTGTCAAGTATTTATTATAAAATACCCTTTTCTAAATAGTATAATCAAGTGTCGCGGGATTTGCCGTCAGCTGGTCAAGTGTGATGCCGTCGAAATACGAGTTTACTATTTTTTCAAATCCTACCCATAGTTTTCGCGTAGGGCAGGCCGGACTCCGTTCACATTCAGAGGCGTTCGGCTCAAGGCATGTTACGGGAGCAAGGTCGCCTTCCGTAATGCGGAGAATTTCACCGACTGTATACTGTCCCGGTTCGCGTGCAAGTTTGTATCCTCCCTGGGGACCGCGCACACTCTGAAGAAGACCATATTTGCTGAGAAGCGAAGTAATTTGTTCAAGGTATTTTATAGATATGGCCTGCCGCTCGGATATATCTTTGAGCGGCGTAAAAGCATCCTGCTTGTGCTGTGCGAGATCAATCATAAAACGGAGAGCGTATCTTCCGCGTGTCGAAATTTTCATATTTTCCTACCTAAATAGTAATATATAATAATAGTAGGAATTTGTCCAGTTTTATGACATTTTTGCTGATGCTCAGCAGTCTGACAAAAACAGTAAGTAATGATACTATCTGCATATATGAATACCGTCATCATTCAGCCGCCTCTTGTGCAGCTTAACACTCCGTATCCCGCAGGTGCGTATCTTGCATCATTTTTCCGCAGGACGTACAGGGAACGAGGCATTTCCGGTTCCGTCGTCTGGTATGATTTTAGTGAAGGTCTTTTTCATGAAATTTTCTGCAGCAGCGGACTGCGCCGTCTGTTTGAGAGCAGCTCCGGCACTGCGCTAAAAATGGCAGCTGAAGCTGAAATACAGGGAGATGAAAATACGGCATTCCAGCTCAGACGGTATGTTTCGGAACAGGATATATGGTGCGGATGGATAGATACGATTGTGGCTGTTGTGTGCGGTGCAGCCGGATGCGGTATGCCAGGAGAAAGCGGCGCTGAGACGAGTACCCGTTTTTCAGGGCATGAATTTGTCCACGAATTTGTGCGTTCCGCACATGTGCCGCGCGGAATGCGTATGGAACAGTATTTATCCGGGCTTGGACGGGAGCCGGCGGCAGACGATGCAGAAGTACTGGCCAGCCTGGCCCTTGCAGATATTGCCGATTACATTACCGCCGTGTTTGATTCAAATTTTGCGCTCATCCGGTATGCAGAATCGATTGCGGCCAGCACTGCTGCTTTCAGCGATGTTGAGCGTGCCCTGGAATCTCCTGTACTCACTGATTTTTATGCGCCCCTTCTGGAGAAGAAACTTGCCGGTGTGAAAGGACCCGTGTTGTTCTGCATTTCAGTGCCTTTTCCAGGGACGTTTGCCGCAGCTCTTTTTACGGCACGGTACGTAAAAAAGCAGTTCGGTGAAGATGCAGCGGTAGCAATCGGCGGAGGGTACGTAAATACGGAACTGCGGGCAGTACACGAGAAAGGTTTGTTCCGGTATGTTGATTTCATAAGTTACGACCGCGGGTACGGCAGCTTTCTTGCACTGCTTGATGCAGCCGGAGACGCACCGCTTAAGAGCGTTTTTAACGGCAGTTCATATTATAAGATGAAATACCTCTACAAGGGAAAAATTGTTAATCCTTCGGGAAATGAATACGTATCAGCGGAAAATAAACTAACGCATGAAATAATTCCCGATTATTCCGATATCGACTTTTCACAGTATCCGCATCTTGCTGATACATCCAATCCCATGCAGCGCATCTGGAGCGATGGTACATGGATGAAAGTGTATCTTGCATACGGCTGCTACTGGCACCGCTGCGCTTTCTGCGATACGACGCTTGAATATGTGCGCGGATACTGCATGACCGACGTCCGGCTGCTGTACTCCGGGCTGCGTGAACAGGCACGGAAAACAGGTGTGTACGGCCTGCACTTCGTCGATGAAGCATGTCCTCCTGCCGCTCTTGAGCAGGTTGCACTGTTAAACTGTATGCAGAACAGTTCTCCCCGTTTTACATTCTGGGGCAACATCAGGTTTGAGAAAACATTTACGCGTGATCTGGCAGACCTGCTTTCATATGGCGGTATGACTGGCGTTTCAGCCGGTATTGAAATTGCAACGGGCAGCGGACTTACAGCCGTAAACAAAGGTACCGATATGAAGCACATCGTGAGTGCATGCTGTGCGTTTAAAGAAGCGGGTATTCTTGTCCACAGCTACATGATTTACGGTTTCTGGAATCAGAGCGAACAGGATTTGATAGATTCGATGGAAACACTGCGCCAGCTTTTTGCAGCCGGCCTTCTTGACTCCGCGTTCTGGCATAAATTTACGCTGACCCGTCATTCGACAGTGCACCGCGAGTGGGAGGAAGGCAAGCACCCCGATCTGCATCCGCTGCCCGGTGTGCCGGATGCGTTTGCGGAAAACGATGTACGGTTTGAAGGCGAGAAAAAAAGCGGACGGTATGCCGCCGGCTTGAACGCGTCACTCGAAAGCTGGATGAACGGCGAAAAAATTTCTGCACTTGTAACCAGCTGGTTTTCGTTCAGAATGCCGGAACCGGCTGTAAAGAAGGGTTTTGTTGATTCACTTATTGCAGAATACGAAAAAACTCGTGACAAATCGTTCTGTGATACCGATGCAGGACGGTATGTATGGCTGGGCGGAAAGGTCATTGTGCTTACAGGCAGCAGCGGAACGCAGTTGTGCTGGTCGTATATGGGCGATCTGCTGTATGCCGGTATCGGCAGAACCACGGCTCAGGAGGCTGCAGATGCACTGAATAAAGCACACCCCGATTCTGCCATGCCGTCGGGAGATTTTGGAACTGACGGCGGAGCGCTTTCCGTACTGCTGGGCAGAAAAACGTTTTTTGAACTCCGCGGAAAGGGATTGTGCAGGCTGCTGTAATATTGACCTGCAGATACTATTGTTTCCTCTACACTCCAACCGTATACTTTGCGAAGCAACGCAAACAAGGAGAACTGCAGAAATGGAATTACGGCTTGAAACAAAGGCTGATGAACACGAAGTGGAGAATCTTACACGGGAATCGTTCTGGGATGTATACCGTCCCGGATGCAGCGAGCATTACGTGCTTCACCTTTTGAGAAAATCTGCTGCTTTTATCCCTGAACTTGATTATGTAATGTGCAGCAGCGGAAAAATCGTCGGCAGTATTGTATACAGCAGAATGTTTTACGCAGGGAAAAGCTCTGCAGCCGGAGAGGGCTCTTATACAGAAAACCCCGATGTCGTTATGTTCGGGCCCGTATGCGTTGCAAAAGAATACCAGGGGCAGGGAATCGGCTCGCAACTGATACGGTATACGCAGGAGAAGGCGAAAAGTTTCGGGTACAAGGCTGTGCTCATTACCGGTAATCCTGCATATTACAGCCGCTTCGGATTCAGGACAGCTGCAGAGGAATATAACGTGCTGCTGCCCGGTATGTCCCTGAATGAAGATACGTCATATTTCATGGGCCTCGAACTTGAATGCGGTTATTTAAAAACGCATGCAGGCGTCTATATGTACGATGTATCGTTTGAACCGCCTGCGCATGACACGGAAGAATTCGACAGACACTTTCCGCCGAAGAAAAAACGGGAGCCTCTTTCCGGGGATTTATCTATAGAGAACTTCTGAAATTGCATAACCGAACCGATTGTATAACCCTTAAAAAAAATGTAGAGTGTCTCCGTGTATTTCAATGGAAGCAGGTGAAAGGCCTGCACTGGATGCTTAACTGTAACGGAAGACGACGGCAGCAATCGGAAATCAGCTCTTTGGGATTTCCGGTAACACTCACTGCGGAAGCGGGAAGAGTGCTGTCCTGTACGAATGTACTTGTTCCGGAGTCAGGAAACTTTGGTACACGCTGAGACTGGCTGCATCAAAAGGAGCAGGCAATTTCATGTTACCCGTACGGGCGGCAAACCGTTTATTTGGAAATTCAGCAATCGGGTTTCCGGAGAACTAATCATGTTTACATCTGTTTTTTCTCACAAACGTGCAGGCAGGGCATTATCTGCATGTATGGTGCTGTTTACAGCAGTGTTCGTGTTCAGCACTGTTTCGTGCAGCCAGCCGGCAGAAAGCGATTCCGGCACCGACGCAAGTATTTATGGCACATGGACATCAAGTTACGATTCTTATGTGATTACTTCATCAACAGTAACATACGATGACGGCGGCTTCGGTTATGGATGGACAGGATCTCTTGCATCTGTATCTGCAACGGACAGTTCATCGGGATATATATATGTAGAATATACTTCCGTGGGTGATGCTATGTCTTCATCACTTGAGGGAACGTATACAGCTGTATCTTATAAATCTCTTGGAAGCTCTTCCGTGCAGATGGCAACTGCGTATAAATCGGGTGGTGCAGACAGCGAAAGTTCGCTTGCTGAAGCGGCGGCGGAATTTACCATAGATAACGGATATTACACATACTATGGTGCGTATTCAAAATAAAGTGATACAATGATGCGTTTCTGGTTTTTCGTTATAGTATCATGTCTGTTATGCCTTTCCCTTTTTGCTGAAGACACAACTGTACAGGCTGATACGGCAGCCGTTCCTTCGCAGGATGCTGCCGCAGCAGATATGACAGGAGCCTCAACAGAGGATGCAGCTGATTCTGCCGGCGTAACCGTTCTCCCTCATTTATATACATACATCGATGCGCCCGTTGCGGAACAGCGCATCGTGTATACGCATGACGATATTGAAAAACTCCACGTAGAGAGCGTGCCGAAACTTCTTGAATCCGCAGGTATACAGACACTTTCATACGGTGCATACGGAAATCAGTCTGCGCCTTCAATCCGCGGTTTTACCGGCAGTACCGTAAAGGTCGTTATCGACGGCGTGTGCGTTAATTCTGCGCAGAATGGTACGTTTGATTTTACATCGCTTAATCCCGGCAACATAGAAAAAATCGAAATCATACGGGGCGGCTTTACGGAGGACGTTTCCGGCGAAGGAGCAGCAGGCGGCGTTGTGTATATTACAACGAAGAAACAGACGCTCGGGAATAATTTTTCCGCAGACTTTTCCGCAAAAACGTATTTCAGTCCGGAAACACCGTTTGATACTGCCTCGACTGCATTCGGATACAGCGGACAGGTAGGGGAAAATACTTTTTTCAAGACTAATCTAAAAGGTACGTTTGCCCGGAATGCTTTTCCGTTTACGGCATATGACGATACCATTAAATACCGCAGAAATAATCAGGTGATTGACGGTACAACTGATTCGCAGATCACGCACTTTTTCGGAAACGGGAACAGTTGGTATGCAGGCGAATCTACATACGACGGATACAAACATATTCCCGGTACGGAGACGTCCACGACATCCGGAATTCAACAGGATTACAATACCAGGATTGCAGCAGGCTTTTCGCTCCCTGCGGTGTTGGATCAGTTTAAAATTGACGGAACGGCTGCATGGCAGTCTGATAATCAGCTGTACGACGAGGCATCTGAATCCAGTACGCATCTTCTGAACAGCGTCTCATATACGGGAACTGCGAAATGGTACGGCAGTGACAAACTAAGTCAGTCGATTGGAACTTATGTAAACGCCTCATTCCTCAATTCGACGAACGACGGCCGCCGCAGTCTTGTTTCCGGATATGTAAAAGAGACGACAAAACTGTATGCGGGTGATATATTTTCATGCAGCATTCCTGTTTCTCTGTCTTTTTCGGGAGAAAGTGCTGCTGTCGTGCCGAAACTCGGATTCCGTGCCAATCTGCAGCGTGTGTCGTTTGTGCTCGACGGGTACCGCCTGTGTCTGTTTCCGGATATGAATCAGCTGTACTGGAAAGATTCGGGGTATGGAGAGGGAAATCCCGACCTGAAGCCCGAGGACGGGTGGGGAGGAGAAGCGACGTGCAGCGTACATGATGTTTTTATTCCGTTTTCCGTGTGTGTATTCAGCAATTACTATTTTAACAAAATTCAGTGGCAGACAGTCGGCGGAAAATGGAAACCTGTAAACGTTGCATCGGCGTTTTACCTGGGGTGCGACGTCAACGCTGCCGTTACTTTGTTTTCCTGCGTTACGATAAAGGGCAGCTGGGAATGGCTGTATAACAGACTGCTTGCAGAAGGTGCTGCGTACGGTAAAAGGATTATGTACACACCCGACAACGTCGCTTCCTTTTCTGTAACATATGACAAAATGCCCGTGATGGTAGCATTTGAAGTGAATTATATCGGTTTGCGGTATACAGACAATACCAATTTGTTTTATCTTGATCCGTATGTTCTGTTGAATGCGGTTGCTTCTGTTCAGGCAGGAAAATATATTTCGCCGTATGTACGTGTGGATAACATTCTTAATACGGATTACGAGTCGGAACCGGGCTATCCTATGCCGGGAATTTCACTGGAATGCGGAGTGAAGGCAAAATGGTAGAAAATGAGATGAAAAAAAAATCAGACTGTAAACTTGTTATTGCAGTCCGGCGCGATCTGCATATGACGCGCGGCAAGGAGATTGCCCAGGCATGTCATGCAGCCGTGGGCGTACTGCTCGGCGGGAGCGGATACACATACGATGAGGAAAAGTGCGAACTGGACCACGTCAGAATGGATAGAGATACGCTTGCATGGCTCGAAGGCGGATCTGCAAAAATCTGCGTCAAAGTCGACACCGAACAGGCTCTTTACGATCTGGAAAGGAAGGCGGGGGAAGCTGGTATTCACAGCTGCCTTATAATAGACGACGGACTTACAATGTTCCATGGAGTAAAAACACCTACGTGTATTGCAATAGGGCCTGCGCGTTCAGATATGCTTAATCCTGTTACGGGCGGACTGCAGTTGTATTAAATCTGTAAAAACTCTCCAGTTATTGAATAAAGGCTGTTAAAAAGATATTATCATCACTATGGGACAGGGACAAACAACGGATGCTCTTATTGAAGAGTTCGTCGATAAAGAAACAGTCAAAGCACTCACAACGTTTATAGAATCGGATTTAGAAGCGGATTTTTCCAAATCAGCAGATATAATTGTAAAAATCTTCGGTTCTGATGCGGGATCTTTTTCGCAGGAATGTGTTGATGCCGATAAGAAATTAACAGTGAGCTTTAAGAATAATCTTACACTGCTTATTCAGAAGACATGGATAGAAAAGACAGACGTTGAATTGAAGGAACAGGTGCTTTATCAGTTAAAACATTTCCGTTCAGACGAAGAATCTTCATGGAAAGGTTCATATAAACCGTTTTTGGAAATCCTGTATAATGCTGTGTACCTTATGTTCGGCCAGCAAGTTAAATCAGACGATTTCAGTGAATATGCACTCCGTATAGACCCCGAATTCGGAATTTTCTGGTGGTATGTAATGAATCTCCCGCAGGATGCCGACTGGCCCGAAGAAAAGAGCCGTGATGCGATTCTGCTTGGAATGTATTTCCTCGCGAATTATTAAGCTGACGGCCGGGACACGTGGTTCCCGGCTTTTTGTTTAACAGGGGCAGTAGTATGGATATCGACAATGTGTGTGCCGGGCTCCGCTCCGGCGCAGAAAAGCTTTTACAGCAGACGGCGGCACAGAAAAATCGTGCACTGGAAGCGGTGTCTGCGTATATTGACAAAGACCGCGGTGCAATTCTTGCAGCAAATGCCTGCGACGTTGAAAAAGCAAAAGCAGGCGGAATGTCTGAAGCTCTTGTCGAGCGTCTTTCCCTTGATGAAAAAAAAATAAACGGTATTCTGGACAGTATGCGGATTGTCATCAATCAGGATGATCCTATAGGCGAAGAAACTGCCGGCTGGAAAACTCCTAACGGAATGACGATCCGCCAGGTGCGGGTTCCTCTCGGCGTTGTTGCCATCATTTATGAATCCCGCCCTAACGTTACCGTAGATGCATTCTGCCTTGCATACAAAAGCGGCAACGCAATTCTGCTCCGCGGTTCGTCGTCCGCAGTTGAATCGAACAGAGTGCTTGTCAGGACAATAAAGCGTGGTCTGCAGGCGGCCGGTCAGGACGGCGTTCCCGGTGCTCTTGAGCTTTCTGAAAGTAAAGACCATGAGGATGTAACTCAGATACTGAACGCGGTTGGAAAAATCGATGTCGTTATTCCCCGCGGCGGTAAAAAACTGATTCAGACTGTCGTGCAGAATGCACGTATTCCTGTCATAGAAACAGGCAGCGGGGTATGTCATCTGTATATAGATGACGCCGCTGATTTGAACATGGCGGCTGCCATAGCGGAAAACGCAAAAATTCAGCGTCCCGGCGCATGTAATGCAATTGAATGCATCCTCGTTAATAAACGGATAGCATCTGATTTTCTGCCCCTGCTTGCAAAGACATTTGCGGGGCGTGTGCAGCTGCATGCCGATGAAGAGTGTTACCCGGTACTCTCTGCTGCCGAGGAATGTGACAGTGCCGCTGCTGTAAAAACGGGCGGCAGATACGGGCAGAACTGCGTCGTACACGCGGAACCGGGAGATTACGGTTTTGAATTTCTCGACTATGTCTGCACCGTTCATGCCGTTGAATCTGTAGATGAAGCGATTACGTATATCAATACACATAATACAAAACATTCAGAGTGCATCGTAACGAACGATTTGGAGCATGCCCGCCAATTCCAGTCACAGGTTGATGCAGCGTGCGTGTATGTGAACAGTTCGACCCGTTTTACCGACGGCGGCGAATTCGGATTCGGCGCCGAACTGGGCATCAGTACGCAGAAACTCCATGCACGCGGTCCTATGGGAATCAAGGCTTTAACAACGACAAAATATCTGATTGACGGTGAAGGACAAATAAGATGAGTGCAGAAACCTCGGCAGTAAACAGCATCAACATAGCGAAAATTATTAAACAGTCCCGGAAAATAGTCATAAAAATCGGCAGCAATACGCTTGCAAAAGAAGATGGTACGCCGAATATTGATTTTATGAAAAGTTTTGCGCGCCAGTGCAGAACACTCGTTGAACAGGGAAAACAGATTGTGCTTGTATCTTCCGGCGCTCAGATAAGCGGGCTTGCTACAATTAAAGGCTGGGCAAGAAAACGCGACGTCCACTACCGGCAGGCACTGTGTGCAATAGGACAGGTTGAGCTGATGAACCAGTGGCGTACGGCATTCGGTGAGCAGAACCTGCATATCGGTCAGCTGCTTCTAACGAAGGAAGATTTTGAGGATGATCACCGTACGCTTAACATGCGCAACACACTCTTTACGCTCGTCGACGAAGGCGTGGTGCCGATTATAAACGAAAACGATTCTGTTTCTTTTGATGAAATCCGCATCGGGGACAATGACAATCTGAGCGCGCTTACGGCCATTTTGTGGAGTGCCGACTTATTGATTTTATTCAGCGATATAGACGGCGTATACACCGACAATCCCAAAATGAACAAGGAAGCAAAACTGGTCGAAACGGTAACCGACATCTGCGCTCTCCGCCAGTCGATTAAAATAGGTTCGGCCAATTCTTTCGGGACAGGCGGTATTGAAACAAAACTTGAAGCGGCAGAGCATTCAACATCATACGGCATTCCGCTACTGCTTGCGAACGGCGCCGTAGCAGACATTCTTGAAAAACTGGCAGCAGGCGAAGCTCATGGGACTCTGTTTCTGGCTGATGAAGAAAAACTTATTCAGGATATCAGAAAATAGGAGGTTGTGTATGGATGACATGACGGTCAGTTTTATCGGCTGCGGTTCAATGGGCGGCGCGATTATCCGTGCAGTCTGCGCGAAGTATGATCCTAAAACAGTAACGATAACTGCAAAACATTTTGAACATGCACAGAATATTGCATTCGACGTAAAGTGTTCCGCCGTTGATTCAAACGCGAAAGCGGCTGCTGCCGGCAGATATGTTTTTATTGCAGTAAAGCCTGCATTCGTTGCGGATGTCATGAAGGAAATTGACGGATACCTCCGCGGTGATGCAGTCGTTATTTCCATGGCAGCCGGCATTTCCCTCGAAAAACTCCGCACCATGACGGACAGCAAGGTGATACGCATTATGCCGAATATGCCTGCGCAGATAGGCGAAGCAATGACAGCGCTTTCCTGCGGAAGCGACGTGGGCGATGACGACCTTGCAAACATAACAGCGCTCCTTGAGTGTGCGGGCAAAGTGGAAAAGGTTGACGAAAAACTTATGGACTGTGTAACTGCCGTAAGCGGTTCCGGTCCTGCATATGTATTTATGTTCATTGAAGCGCTTGCAGACGCAGCAGTCCGGTTCGGTATGCCGCGTAAACAGGCTTACATCTATGCTGCTCAGACCGTAAAAGGTTCGGCTGCAATGGTGCTTGAGGACGGCCGCTGCCCGGCAGCACTCAAAGACACTGTATGCTCGCCGGGCGGAACGACCATAGAAGGCATTGCAGCTCTTGAAAAGACCGGATTACGCAATGCCGTGCAGGATGCCGTGAAAGCTGCATACGACAAATCCGTAGCGATGGGGAAAAAATAATAGTATATGACGACAACTGTAGCTCTGCAAAAATGCAGCGGATATGATTTTGATACAGTATATGAGGCGGTACAGCAGCTTCTGCAGCTTGTTCCTCCGCCGGATGTCCGCGGAAAAACGGTATTGTTAAAGCCGAATATTCTTTCGCCGAAGAAACCGGAATGCGCGGTCTGTACACATCCAGTTGTCGTGGGGGCTGTCGTAAAGGCTTTTGCGGGGCTTGGCGCATCCCGCGTGATCGTCGGCGAATCGCCTGCAGTCGGCAGTTCCATTGCCGCGGCAAAAGCAATAGGTATGTACGAAGAAGTTATAAACAACGGCGGTGAATGGGCCGATTTTGGTGCTGCCCAGATTAACGTCGACTGCGTGCAGGGGAAGCTTGTTAAATCGTTTATGTTTGCCGGGCAGTTTGCACAGGCGGATATAGTCGTGTCGCTTGCAAAGCTAAAGACACATCAGCTCATGTCGTATACCGGCGCAATGAAAAATCTGTTCGGCCTTATGGTCGGTTTGAAAAAAGCCCAGACCCATTACCGTTTTCCGTCAAAAAAAGAATTCGGCATGTTCCTTGTCGATTTGAATATAGCGGCCCATGCCACATATTCCATTATGGATGCCGTCGTCGGAATGGAAGGACGCGGCGGTCCCGGCAACGGCGATCCCGTTCATCTGGGATTTCTTGCAGCGTCTGACAACATCGCGGCGCTCGACTGGGAATGCTCATCGATTGTCGGGTACAATCCGCACGATATTGTCTATCTGGAAGATGCACTGCAGCGCGGCATATGGTTCAAATCTCCTGGGCAGATACAGACTGCCGGGTGTGCAGTTGAAGATGTAAAACCCGCATCATTTAAAATTGTAAAAGATGCGGTTCCTGTATTAAGGGAAATGCTTCCGTCCTGGCTTGATACCGCGGCAAAAGCGGTATTTTCGCGTCATCCTGTCTTTACCGGAAAATCATGCGTGCACTGCGGCCGCTGCATTGAAATCTGTCCGGTGCATATACTTTCGTTTGCTGCGGATAAAAAAAATGAAAAGCATGTTGTAGCCAGCGACAGAAGCAAATGTCTGCACTGCTACTGCTGTCATGAAATATGCCCTGCGAATGCCGTCAGTCTGAGACATTTTTACTGATTACTACATCCGCTGCAACCAGCGGATGTAGTGGCGGACATATTTATCTGATAAACTGAGCTGTATACAGATTGTAGTATGCGCCTTTCTTTTCCAGCAGTTCCTTCGGCGTGCCCTGTTCTTCGATGCCGCCGTGATCTATTACCATAATGCGGTCTGCATTCTGAATCGTTGATAAACGGTGTGCAATGACAAACGACGTCCGGCCTTTTAACAGCGCCGCTATTCCTTCCTGAACGAGCTGTTCCGTGTGTGTATCTATACTCGACGTTGCTTCGTCAAGAATCAGAATCCGCGGCATAGACAGCATCGTACGCGCAAATGCAACAAGCTGCCGCTGTCCGTTGGAAAGTTCGCCGCCGCGGGCTGTAAGCTCCGTATCGTATCCCTTTTCCATTTTTGAGATAAAATCGTCGGCATGAACTGCTTTTGCAGCATCAGCAATTTCCTCATCGGTTGCATCAAGCCGTCCATAACGGATGTTGTCCCTGATTGTACCGGAAAAAATGTAGTTGTCCTGCGTCATAATTCCCATCTGCCTGCGCAGGCTTTCTATAGTCACGCCTCTTATGTCCGTACCGTCGATTGATACCGTTCCGCTGTCAGTGTCGTAGAACCGGCTTATCAGATTGACAATTGTCGATTTACCGGCACCCGTCGGTCCCACAAGTGCAATCGTTTCTCCTCTCTTTACACTGAAGCTTACATCGCTGAGAACGGGCGTTCCTTCATCATACGAAAATGATACGTGATTAAAACTGACGTCACCCTGTACGGCGGTCATTTCCGCTGCGTTTTTTTCGTTTTTAATGACAGGCTGCGTGTCCATTATTTCAAAAATCCGTTCCGCGCCTGATATAGTCGTTGTAAGCTGATTATAGAAATTGCTCAGGTTCATAATAGGCTGCCAGAACATACCGATGTACGTACCGAATGCAAGATACATACCGACGGTCACGCTGCCCACACCGAGTATCTTTATACCCGCATAATACAGTGCAAGCGTGCCGAGTCCCCAGCATAAATCAATGACCGAACCGAACGCGTCACTCCAGCGTACCGCGCTTATAAACGAATTACGGTGTTCCCCGACGAGCATGGTGAACGTTGCATCAGTTTCGTCTTCGGCGTGGAAACTCTGAATGACTTTTATGCCGGACAAATCTTCGTTGATAAAGGCGTTCATGTTCGACGCTTTCTTACGGAAGACCTGCCAGTGGGCGTGACTGTGCCGCTGAATGAAAATTATACCGACAATCATGAACGGCAGGCTCCACAAAGCCGCTGCGGCAAGTTTTGCATTTTTTGCGAACATAATAATCATGACGCAGATGACGGTTGCCATGTCGGGGATAAGCGTCGTCACACTGTTTTCAATAACGTCCTTAAGGGAGTTTACGTCGCCGATGATACGTGCAAGAATTTTTCCTGTCGGGCGTCCGTCAAAAAACGTAAAGTCAAGTGTCTGAATATGATTGTACAGCTCCTGTCGTATTTCTTTTATAACACTGTTACTTACCGTCGCCATAAGATACATGCGGATTTTCACCGCAATGACCATGAGAATGTTAAGTGCAGCGGCAGCAAGCAGCAGCCGTACAAGTCCCGGCAGGTCGCTTTTCGCAATGTACGTGTCTACGGCACGCTGAATGAACAGCGGATTCACGATTGATACGCCTACGCAGAATGCCATGAGGAAAAGTACCGCAGTAATGCGCGCGCGGTGTTTTAAAAGATATTTAAAAAGCCTGAGCAGCGTTACCTGTTTATTTATATCAACAGTCTGCTCGTCGTCCTTATATGAATTAACAGCCATTATAGAGTCTCCATTGGCATGCTGCCGTACTGTGTCCTGTATGTCTGATAATACAGTCCTTTCAGGGCAAGCAGCTCTTTGTGTGTTCCCCGTTCCGCAACTTTACCCTTGTCCAGAACGATAATTTCATCCGCATTGCGTACGGCACTGATGCGGTGCGCAATAATGATTTTCGTCGTACTTGTAAGTCCGTAGAGTGTTTTTTCTATTTCCTGTTCCGTTTCCGTGTCGAGAGCCGATGTAGAATCGTCAAGTACAAGAACGGGTGCAGTGCAGGAAAGCGCACGGGCTATAGTAAGCCGCTGCTTCTGTCCGCCGCTCAGACCAACACCGCGTTCGCCTATTACCGTATCGTATTTTTCGTCCATTTTTTCCACGAATTCATCTGCATGGGCGCTGTGGACTGCCGTTTTTACCGCATATGTATCAAGCAGATTCTTGCGTCCCAGTTTTACGTTGTCACTTATCGTATCGGAAAACAGAAACACGTCCTGCATGACACATGCGATGCTTGTACGGAGCTGGCCCAGAGATAATTCCCTGATGTCGACATTGTCCAGCTTGATAATCCCGCTTGTTGCGTCGTACATGCGTTTAAGCATATTGATGACTGTCGTTTTTCCGGCTCCCGTTGCACCCATAATACCGATTGTGTGCCCAGCCGGAACAGAGAACGAAATATCATGCAGTATTTCCCGTGAGTCATCTTTAACAAATGACACATGACTGAATTTAATAGAACCTTTTACATCCTGCAGAATTACCGGATTTGTATTTTCGACAATCTGCGGCTGTTCCGCATAAATTGCATTGATTCGTTTTGCCGAAGCCCTTGCAGAGGAAAGCCCGTTTGTAAGCCAGCCGAGCATCTCCATCGGCCACACGATGTTCATCGAATACTGCACAAATGCAGAAAGTTCCCCGAGTGTCAGATTTTTGCGGATAACCATAAAACCGCCGGACAGGAGGACAAGGCAAGGCAGAAGGTGCGTAACTGTCTGAAGGAACGGATAATACGTGACGAACACCCTGGACTGCTGTACGTTCAAATCATAGTATCGTTTGTTATGACCGAAAAACTTACTTATTTCGAACTGTTCACGTGCAAAAGATTTGACCGTGCGCACTCCCGCAAGATTTTCCTGTGCAGTATTGTTAAGTACGGAGTTTTCCTGCGCAATATCTTCATATACATTGCCCAGTTTCTGTTCCATAAATACAGCGACGCAGCCCGCGACCAGCATACCGATTGTAGGGATAACGGCAAGCTGCCAGCACAGGGAATACATGCAGTACAACACTATAACCGTATGCAGAACAACTTCTATTATAAGCATTCCGATAAAACCAAGACCATCCCAGATGCGGTCAATATCGTCCTTGACGCGGGACATGAGTTCGCCGCTGTTGATTTTATCAAAGAAATTTGCAGACAGAGATTGAATTTTACGGAATAAGTCAATTCTCAGCTGGCTGCCGATTTTTGCGGCTGTTGTATCAAATAAATACTCTTTTGTGTACTGAAATATGCACCGGCCGACGCCGACAGCAAGAAATCCGAGCAGCATTTTCCAGAGCAGTTCGACATGCTGTCCTATAACGACATCGTCGATAATATGCTGCGTAATAAGAGGTGAAAGCATGTCAAGCGAAACGCTCAGCAGCATTGCAATCAGACCTACAGTATATGCAGCTCTGTGTTGACGGATGTATTTTCGCACATTCAGCTTTTCAGCTATGACCATAAAGAAACCCCGAAGTATAAAGAATTAGTGAAGTGTTACATATTTACTATAATAACGAGAGGATATTGTCAATACAGATGTATTGTCTTTACAAGTCAAAGAAAGGGAACCGTCCCCTGAGCAAAACTCACGGGACGGCAAAACAGATTTTTTAAATGATTGAATATTTGTGGATTCTAAAGGGCCTTTGTAAGGAAATTTTCAATAGATTCTGATGCCTTTTCTTCATCTTCCCCTTCCGTTGTTACCGTTACGGTATGTCCCTGTTTAATCCCAAGACTCATGACAGCAAGCATTCTTTTGCAATCAGCGGATTTGTTGTTTCCTGATATCGATATGTTACTTGCAAAAGTTTTTGCGAGCGCTACGAGTTCTCCTGCCGGACGGGCATGAATGCCAAGCATGTCAGTAATTGTGTAATTGAATGTCTTCATATACGAGGCCCCTTAATTTATATTATTCGACAACTCTCTTTTTTGTTATTCCGAGAAGCACCGCGCCGGCGAAAGAGCCTGCAAGCAGTGCAATAATATACATGAGCGGATGACCGACAACCGGGAATACGAATATACCGCCGTGAGGAGCCATTAAAGTGCAGTTTGCAGCCATAGAAATACCGCCTGCAAGTGCAGATCCGATAATACAGCACGGCAGAACGTGGAGCGGATCGGAAGCAGCAAACGGAATGGCGCCTTCCGTAATGAACGAGAATCCCATGACAAAGTTTGCAGGACCGGCTTTCCTCTCTTCAGCGGTATACTTGTTCTTGAACATCAATGTGGAAATAGCGATTGCAATCGGCGGTACCATACCTCCAACCATAACAGCAGCCATAATATTGTAGTTTCCGGCTGCTATAGATGCTGTTCCGAATACGTATGCAGCCTTGTTTACCGGGCCGCCCATATCGACAGACATCATGCCGCCGAGGATAACACCCAGAATAATGCCGCCCGTTCCGGACATATGTGCAAGCGCATTGTTCAGCAGCGTATTCAGCGCGCCAATCGGCGGTTCAACGATGAACGTCATAAAAAGACCGATAACAAATATTCCGATAAGCGGGAAAATCAGAATCGGTTTAATTCCATCGAGTGTTTTAGGCATCTTTGAAAACAGTTTTTTAAGCAGCAGAACAAGATAGCCTGCAGCAAAACCCGCTATCATTGCACCGATGAATCCGCTCTTTCCCTGAGCCGCTATAAAACCGCCTACAAAACCGACAGCAAGACCCGGACGGTCGGCAATACTCATTGCAATAAAACCAGCCAGAATGGGGAGCATAAAGCTGAATGCACCGCCGCCGATTGTTTTGAATATCCGCGCAACGGGAGTAATTGATCCGAACGATGAGCGCTGGTCAAATGGCAGAGAATTCAGGTCTATGCTCAACCCGTCAATGAGGAATGCAATAGCAATTAAAATACCGCCGCCGACGACAAACGGAAGCATGTACGAGACGCCGTTCATAAGATGTTTATAGATGATATGTGCCGCACTCTCTTTTCCGTACGTTCCCTTTTCTGTTTCGGCACTGCTTTCCGCATGATACACTGCGACATCACCGCTCATTGCTTCCTGAATCAGCTTGTCTGCCTTGTTAATACCGTCGGCAACTTTGCACTGAATGACTTTTTTCCCGTCAAAACGGCCGAGCGGGACTTTTGTGTCGGCTGCAATAATAATGCAGTCTGCCTCTGCTATTTCCCTTTCTGTAAGCATGTTTTTAGCACCGCTTGCGCCCCTGGTTTCGACTTTTATGGAGCAGCCCATTTTTACTGCCGTTTTTTCCAGAGTCTCTGCAGCCATATATGTATGGGCAATACCCGTGGGACAGGCAGTTACGGCAAGAAGTTTTGCTTTTGCATTTGCAACTGTCGTATTCAGCTTTTCCGCAGCATCTTTTTCTGTCTCTGCCTTGTCGACAACGGCAATAAATTCTTCAACACTTTTTGCAGCAAGCAGATTCTTTGTAAAGTTTTCATCAAGAAGCAGCGTAGAAAGTTTACTGAGCACGTCGACGTGGATGTTGTCTTTCGTGTTTGGCGCAGCTATAAGGAAAAGCAGTTTTACTTTTTCTCCGTCGGGTGCATCGTAATCAACGCCGTCGGGCAGTGTCATTGCGGCAAGTCCGGGAGCTTTTACAGACGTGCTCCTGCAGTGCGGAATGGCAACTCCGTCTCCGACTGCCGTGGTCGTTTCTTTTTCACGCGCATACACACCCTGTTCGTATGCCTTTTTGTCGTCGATTTTGCCGCTTGCCGCCATCAAGTCAACTATTTGAGTAATGGCATCATCTTTGCTTTTTGCAGCCCCGTTGAGCTTAATGCTCCGCGGATCAAGTAAATCCTTAATTCTCATATGATCCTCCTGATTATACTAAAAAACGACAAGCATGCATTGTACGTTTTTTTAATCACATACTAGAAATTGAAATGCTGTTCACTGAGCAGCTTTTCTATCTGGCTGCGTGTTGCGAGCTGCTCGGAAAAAGCACTTGCGGAACCGGCACATAATCCCATTTTAAATGCCTCTCCGTAAGAATTGCGTTTCAAATATCCTGCAAGGAATCCTGCAACCATCGAATCTCCCGCACCGACCGAATTTATTTTTTTTCCTTCCGGAGCTTCGCTTTTATATATTGTCCCGTTTTCGTCTATTAAAACCGCACCGGCACCTGCCATAGAGACAAGCACGTTGAGAGCTCCCATTTCATGGATTTTTTCTGCATAGGGAATGACTTCTTCTTTTGTATGCAGCTCTATACCGAAAATTTCGCCGAGTTCATGGTTGTTCGGTTTTACCATAAACGGATGATACTGCAGTACATTTTTCAGCAGGTCTTTTGTTGCATCGACGACTATTTTTGTTTTTTTATTAACTATCCGCTTCATAATATCCATATATAATGTTTCCGGAAGGGAAGCGGGTATGCTTCCGGCAAGCACAAGGATATCGTCAGCGCCGAGTATGTTGATTTTTTCAGTAAGTTCTTCAAGGTCCGCCGGCTGAATTTCTGGGCCCTGTCCGTTTATTTCCGTCTCTTCTGCCGATCTGAGCTTTACGTTGATACGCGACATACCGTTTTTTACGTTGATGAAATCAGAAGTGATTCCCATCTCCGCGAGCATGCTCCATATTTTTGTTCCCGTAAATCCTGCCGTAAATCCGAGAGCGACAGATTCAATTCCCAGATTATGCAGGACGATTGAAACGTTAATACCTTTTCCGCCTGCGTTTATTCTTTCCGCTGTCGTTCTGTTTACGATACCCGTTTTGAAGTCCTGTACATCTACGATATAATCGAGTGAAGGATTCATTGTTACTGTGTAAATCATTGTCTTGTGACCTCTATAATATTTTTACATTTGTTATATACACAATCGTTTATGACTGACGTAATGACTGTTGCCTGACAGAAATCGGCAAATGTGACGCATGAAATCTGCGAAAACTTGCTTGCATCGCAGACAATAAATTTTTCACGTGTACGCGACAGCGAAACTTTTTTAATAAGCGCTTCGTTTACGTCGGGCGTACTGAAACCGGTCGAAAGGCTTACGCCGTTAGTTCCCCAGAAACCTTTCGTAAAATTATATTTTGAAAGGGATTCAACAGCTTCTTCGCCGACGACGGCTTCCGTGGGCTGTTTTATTTCGCCCCCGATGATATAGGTGTGAAAGCCCGCTTCAGAAAGACGTTTGGCGTGGGAAAAGCTGTTCGTGACGAAAACTGCTTTTTTTTCGGTAATAAAATCAATGATAAGGTTTGTTGTAGTTCCCGCATCAAGATAGACAAAATCTTCCGGCAGAATGAGAGACGCAGCATATTTTGCAATTTCCGTTTTTTCTGAATGATTACAGTTTTCTCGGGCGGTAATTGTATCGTCTTTCGTGCTGAAAGTGACGCCTTTAGCTATTGCTCCGCCGAATACTTTCGTAAGCCTGCCGTCGGAATCAAGAGTTGCAAGGTCTCTGCGTATAGTGGACTCTGAAGTACCCAGTTCCGTCATAAGTTCCTGAACTGTTACTGTTTTTTTTGCATCAACTATGGAGATTATTCTGCCGAGCCGTTCTTCTGTAAGCATTGAGTTCATTCCTCTTTCGAACTTAGTGTAAATCCGGTTTTAGCCAAAGTCAAGCAAAATAATTCAAAAAACGTCAAACTAAGTCAATTTCGGGCAAAGCAGTAAAGTATAAGGCATAAAAAAAGGTGTCCCGATACATGGAAGTTTCGGGACACCTTTTTTTGGGTAAAACCGCATATATTATGCGGTTTCGCGTATTTTTTCACGTACCGTAAGGACGCTCGACGGCGACACGGAAAGCTCGTCTATTCCCATGTTTACGAATGTCTCCGTAAGCGTCGTGTCTGCGCCGAGTTCCCCGCAGATGCCTACCCAGCAGTCGTGCTTATGCCCGTTTTCAATCGTCATTTTAATCATTTTCAGTACGGCCGGATGGTGCGGGTCATAGAATTTGTCGAGTTTTGAATTCTGCCTGTCGACGGCCAGTGTATACTGCGTAAGGTCATTCGTACCGATGCTGAAAAAGTCGACTTCTGCTGCGAGCTCTTCGCTCATTATAACGGCAGCAGGAGTCTCTATCATAATACCTTCTTCGACGTTGCCGTACGAAATGTTTTCTTTGCTGAGTCCGGAACGCACTTCCGCAGAAATTTCCTTGATTCGCCGTACTTCCTGTACGGAAATAATCATCGGATACATGATTGCTATAGTGCCGAACGCGCTTGCCCGGTAGATGGCGCGCAGCTGTGTTTTGAACAAATCCGGCCGCTCAAGACAGATGCGGATTGCCCGGAATCCCATCGCAGGATTTTCCTCCGGATCAAGCTTAAAATAGTCGGCCTTTTTATCTGCCCCGATGTCGAGCGTACGGATGATTACTTTTTTATCTTTCATTTTCCGCGCGACGTTCTTATAGGCAACAAACTGTTCTTCTTCCGTGGGATACGTATCCCGTCCCAGATACAGGAATTCGCTCCTGAAAAGGCCGATACCCGCAGCGTCGTTTTCAAGCACTGCTTCCACATCGTTTACGTTGCCGATATTTGCATACAGATTGATATGCCGTCCGCCTTTTGTTACGTCTTCCCTGCCTTTGAGCTTCATGAGTTTTGCCCGGCGCTCAGCTTCCTCTGCCTGCTTTTTCGTAAGGAGTGCAAGTGTTTCTTCGTCAGGCTCTATGATTACTTCTCCGGTAAAACCGTCCACCACCGCCCGTTTTTCATCCCAGTCAGGATTGATGATTACGCCGGTAACTGCCGGAATGTTCATTGTGCGTGCAAGAATGGCTGTATGGGAATTGGACGAACCGTATTTTGTGACGAAGGCAAGTATCTTGGTTTTGTCGAGCTGTACCGTTTCCGCAGGAGTAAGGTCGTCTGCGGCAAGAATGAACGGCGCAGGGCTTGCAAGACTTGCCGGCTCCTGCCCGCAGAGTATACAGAGTATGCGCCGTGAAATATCCTTTATGTCGAACGAACGGGCCTTCATATACTCGTCGTCCATATCGGAAAACGTTTTGGCGAATATATCGCCCGTTTCCTGAACAGCGTGCTCCGCATTGTCGTGATTCTCGCGTATCATCTTGTAAATTGAATCGTTGTAATCGTCGTCGGAAAGCATCATGGCCTGGACTTCAAAAATGTCGGCAGTATCCTTTCCGACCTCACCGAGAGCTTTTTCGTATACGTCGTTCAGCTGCCTGACTGCCGTATCGCGTGCACTCTCATATTTTTTTACTTCTGCTTCTACGTCTGTAATTTCATGTCTGGCAGTATCAAGTTCAGGTTTTCTGTAATATTTTATACTGCCTATAGCGACACCTTTATAAATTGATTTTCCGTTATATTTCTTCATGATCCTGTATACCCCGTGGCTTCAAATACCTAACAGTATAACATACTCTGCGGTTTGTCAAAAAAAAAACGCATTATATACCGTACCTATGGTATATAATGCGCTCCTCCTTTTACAAGTGTATAGGTTACCTCTAAAAACTTCGGTTTTTTGAGGTAACCTACAGCTACTTCTTATAATTCCGTTTTACTTTAAGCGTTGTCGTCATCGCCAGCGGCTGTTCAAGAATCGTCACTTTGCCGATTCTTGCATACGGCTGGAGCGTACGGTTTACAGCGTCAACATCTCCCTGTATGATTTCCTTAACGTCGTCGGATGCGAACATCTCTTCACGTTTTACGCCGAGCGTATTGAATACTTCGTCGCTCGGATAAATAAGCGCTTCTATGCCTTCCGAGCGTGTGTTCTGGTCTTCAATATATGACTGTACGGTAATCTGCTGGATATCGTCATAGAGCTGGAATGCGTCTTCAATTTCTTCCGGATACACGTTTTTACCGCCTGATGTAACGATAATGTTTTTCGCACGGCCGCGGAGTATCAGGTAGTGCTCGCTGTCCAGTCTGCCTATATCGCCTGTTCTCAGAAATCCGGTCCCGGTAAACATTTTTGCGGTTTCTTCCGGCATATTATAATATCCCTTCATGACCATGGGGCCCTTTACCGTAATTTCTCCCACGCCGTCTTTATCCGGATTGAGAATCATGATTTCTTCATACGGATAGAAATCTTTTCCGACGCTTTCGATTTTAAAATGTTCAATCGGATTCAGTGCAAGAATCGGGCTTGTTTCCGTAAGCCCGTATCCCTGAATGAAATTAATGCCCGCCGCATTGTACGCCCTGAATACGCTTGATGAAAGAGGTCCGCCTCCGCAGATTGCGACACGCAGCGTGTAGATGTTTGCCTGCTGAAGCACGGTTTTGAAAAGAACCTTTCCCGGATTTTTTCCGGTTATCTTTTTTATAAGGTATGAAAGGCTCATGAGAAATTTCATGAGTCCTGCAACGAGAGGCCCCTTTTCCCGTATGCCTTTTGTTATACCGGCGAGCAGCTTATTGTACAGAAGCGGAACTCCGAGCATGACAGTGATTTTTCCTTCGCGCAGTTCCTTCATAAGGCGCGAAACCGCCATGCTTTTTCCGAAAACTATTTCCGCTCCCGTCGACAGCGGATTGATGAATGCTGCCTGCATCGTATATGCGTGATGAATCGGGAGCAGCGCATAGAATACGTCGCCGTTTCCGTGCCGGAAATTTGACTGCGCAATATAGCAGTCGCTTATAAAATTTTCGTGTGAGAGCATGACACCCTTCGGTATGCCTGTTGTTCCTGAGGTAAACAGGATTGCCGCCGTGTCGTCCGGTTCTGCCGGCTGATTTTCCGGCACCTCCCCCTCTGTTTCAAGGTTGTATATGTATGTATCAGCATGCCTGGGGCTGAGAGAAAGAATTTTCATCGTTCCCGGATTCGCTTTGAAAACATCGTATTTATCTTCGTCGGCAAATACCATTTTCGGCTGCGCCGTCTTTATAAGATTGTCCGTCTCATTATCGTGCAGGGCATAGTCAATCGGAACAATAATACCTGAAGCAAAAAGCGTTGCGAGATAGACCGTTCCCCATTCCGGTGAATTTTTACCTGTAACGGCAATTTTGTCGCCTTTCTTTATGCCGTTTGCCGTCATCCATTTTGCAAGTTTTTTGACGTTTGCCAGTACCTGTGCGTATGAAAGAGTCCTTTTTGCACCATCAGGGCCGTCGAAGTCTGTAAAACAGGGGCTGTCGGGATATCTTTCCGCGGAAATGCTGAGAACCTGCGGAAAGGTCGGCCATGTTGTATTGAAAACTCTGCCCCTGTATTCGTCAAGAAAAGTCCAGGGATGTATATCGTTATCTTCCATATTGTAACCTCAGTAGAAATATTTTATCATATATTCGACATATATGAGTAAAAAAAGTTGCAAAAATCGCCTATAATTAAGATATGAACAAATTAAGACAATGTTTCTTCTGTGCAGCGTGTACAGCATCGTTTTTTTTCTGCATACCGTCCTTTGCAGACGGTTTGTCTGCAGCGCAGGCGCAGGTACAGCGTGAGACAATTGTTTCTGATGCAAAGAAATATATAGGCAGCCCGTATGCAGACGGCGCAATCGGGCCGGATTCGTTTGATTGTTCCGGTTTTATCTATTTTATTGCGCGCGAGTCTATCCAGGTGCAGCTGCCGCGTACGGCAAAAGCCATTTACAGCTACGTAAAAGTGATTCCGGACAACAAGCTTGAACCGGGGGATCTCGTTTTTTTCAGGACGACCGCAGCAGGATCCATTTCCCACGTCGGCCTGTATATTGGGAAGCGGCAGTTTATTCATGCCGCGAGCGATGGTCCGAACAACGGTGTTATAGCTTCCTCTCTGGACGAAGCATACTGGAAATCGCATTATGCAGGTGCCGGAAAATTCCTTGAATCCGGAGAACGCAGCAGCGAAAGCGATGATTCCGGCGAGACCGCAGCACCTGCCGCAGATACATCTTTTTCAGGAGGGAAGTCACCGGCAGACGGAGTACAGAATACCGTATCGTTCCTTGACAGCCTTGAATGCAATTTTTCGCTGTCGGCAGACTGGGCGCTTTTTACGACGAACCAGTTTGTACCGAACTACCGCGGGCTGAATACACAGGCCGACGTGACCGTAACAAACTGGCCGCTTCATCCCGGAGCGGGCGTCATGCTCCGCTGGAATTACGGCGTTCATTCAATGCAGATACCGCTTGTGTTTACGCTTTCATTTACCGATTTTATGCGCGTGTATGCAGGCCCCGTCATTACGATTGGTTCGTGTGCGCTTCCTGCTACCGACACCGGAATCAGCCCTTCGTTTTTCCCCGGCGTTGCAGGCGTATCGTTCAGCCTTCCGTCGTTTTCAACCGGAAAAGTGAAGGTACGAATCATTCAGGATATCTGCTATACTGTATTTAACGACACAGACGGTTCAGCCCTTCCCTTTGTCGAATCTGTCACAGCCGGTCTCGTATTTTCAACGGGAATACGTGTAACTTTTCCCCTGTCCGTTTTTACTAACTAGCAGGAAAATCAAGGTGGAATAATGAGTATACGAAAATATATGCTGAAGTTTTTTTTACTTCCGGCAGTACTGATTTTTGCGGGATGCACGGCATCTGTTGAAGTTCATGCCGGCAGAGACAAAAGTACGGCCGTCCAATACACCGCTTCTTTCGGCAGCGCTTTCATAAATACGATGCGGTCGTTTTCCGACGATCCGGCAGCACCCCTGTTCGATGCAGATACGATTGCCGCGCAGCTCCGCGGTTCGGGTATACAGAATGCTGAAGTGAAAACTCCGTCCGGCACAGCTCTTGCGGTATCGGCATCAATTCCATCCGGTTCAAAAGACACAATTTCATCGGCAGGGCTCGTTACGTATGACAATAATTCCAATAAAATGACGCTGACCCTTTCGTCTTCAGATCTGACGGCACTTTACGCATCACTCCCTGAGACGATTCAGTCGTATATTGATTTATTTATGGCGCCCGTATTCAGCGGAGAAAGCATGACGGCAAATGACTACATTGAACTCGTTGCATCTGTGTACGGACGCCCGCTTGCCGACGAAGTGGCAGCAGCACAGGTCACCATATCTTTGTATCCGCCTGCCGGTACCGGTGCAAAAAAGAGCATCGCCGTACCGCTGACAGATATTCTTTCTGCTCAAAACCCTCTTGTATATTCAGTGCAGTGGTAAATCTTATAAGTGATGCAGGGGATATCCCTTTGCAAAATTAATTTCTTGTTCTATAATACAAAGCAAACTCGAATCCATTGATTTCGATAAGGAATCGAGAATATAAAATATATTGTTTTTCAGGAGAATTACAATGGCAAAAGCTGGAAAAGCCGGATTCTCGAAGGACCTGTACGATTTTATTAAGGTCTGGAAGGATAAACCCGGTAATCTCATCATGATCCTGCATCGTGTGCAGGAAGAACAGGGCTACATTTCAAAGGATGCAGCCATGGAAGTTTCTGAACTCACCGGCGTGCCTGTTGCACGCGTGTTCGGTGTTGTTTCATTCTATCACTTCTTCAAGACGCAAAAGCCCGGAAAGAACCAGATCAGCGTTTGCCTTGGTACAGCCTGCTATCTTAAAGGCGGTCAGGATATCATTGACGAAGCCCGTTCGCTGCTTAAACTTACAACAGAAATGGTTTCAACGGAAGACGGTCTCTTTTCTGTCGAGCCCGTCCGCTGCATAGGATGCTGCGGTCTTGCCCCTGTTATGTCCATCAACGGCGATGTCTACGGAAAGCTCACCAAGAATCAGGTGAAGGGTATTCTGGACAAGTACCGCGCGAACGCATAGCCGGATATATCAGCAGTGCATTACACTTTGTGCGATATGATTGCCGATATTACGCAGAACAGCGTTGAAGCCGGCGCCAGTCATGTGACATTGGAATGCATACAGTTTCCGGATGAGTTTGACGTTACAGTATCGGATAACGGCAGCGGGATGAGCCGTGAAACGCTCATGAAGGCTGAAGATCCGTTTTATACTGACGGAAAGAAACATCCGAACAGGAAAGTCGGGCTGGGGATTCCGTTTCTTATTCAAACGGCCGAAGAGACAGACGGTTCCTGGGATATTGCATCGGAACCCGGAAAGGGAACTACAGTGGCAATGAAATTCAATCTGGCGAACATAGATACTCCGCCGGTTGGAAATCTGCCTGATTTATTTCTGGAGCTGATGACTCTTCCCGGAGATTACGACATGGATATCCATCGGACGGACAAAGCGGCAGGACTTGATTACAGGTTGAACCGCAATGAACTGAAAGATGTTCTGGGTGGAGAGCTTGAATCTGCCGCATCGCAGATACTGCTTAAGAAGTTTATCGAATCCCAGGAAGCATGAAAGAATAGGCCGTACATAAAGGCTTACCTTAACATCGATGTTCTAGGAGAACACTATGACATTGGAAGAACTGCGCAAACTGCGCAACCAGATGAAAACAGAAGTTGAAAAACGTGAAACTGCAGGTAAAACGATACAGGTTATCGTCGGTATGGGAACCTGCGGTATAGCTTCGGGAGCCAAGGAAACGTTCAATACGTTCCTTAAGCTTATTGATGAAAAGGGTCTTGCAGACCGCGTTATGCTCCGCCAGACCGGCTGCATGGGATTATGCGCACACGAACCGACTGTAGAAGTAATCGCTCCCGACATGCCGCGCGTTATTTACGGTGATGTTAAAGCCGATGTGGCAAAAGAAATTGTTGAGCAGCACATTATCGGAAAGAAACTGCTTGATAACCTTATCATCGACAAACCTGCCGCCGACATCATGGCAAAGAAATAGGAGACAACGATGGCATATTCTCATTATATACTTGTTTGCGGCGGTACAGCCTGCGAATCAAGTTCATCAAAAAAGATTTATGACAATCTGAAAGCCGAGGCAAAGGCTCTGGGTGTAGAAAACGAAGTACAGATTGTTCAGACAGGATGTTTCGGTTTCTGTGAAAAAGGCCCGATTGTAAAAGTGTTGCCGGAAGATTCCTTCTACGTAAATGTTGTGCCCGAGGATGCTCACGATATTATAGCAGAGCAGATTGTAAAGGGACGCGAAGTTCCCCGTCTGCTTTACGACAAGAATAAAAAATCTACAGAAGATGTTTCCGATATTCCTTTCTATAAGAAACAGCTCCGTATAGTTCTGCGCAACTGCGGCGTCATTAATCCGGAAAGCATAGAAGAATATATTGCCCGTGACGGATACCTTGCACTCGAAAAAGCCCTGTTTGAAATGACACCTGAGCAGATTGTTCAGGAAGTAAAGGATTCCGGACTGCGCGGACGCGGCGGTGCAGGATTCCCGACAGGCCTTAAATGGGACGCAGGTCTTAAGGCAAAAGGCGATGAAAAATACGTTGTCTGCAATGCGGACGAAGGCGATCCGGGAGCATATATGGACCGCTCCACAATAGAAGGTGATCCGCATTCTGTTCTTGAAGCTATGACAATCTGCGGTAAAGCAATAGGTTCCCATCACGGATTTATCTATATCCGCGCGGAGTATCCGCTTGCAGTACACCGCCTTGAAGTTGCAATTAAACAGGCGACAGAAAAAGGTCTTCTTGGAAAGAATATTCTCGGTTCAGGGTTCGATTTTGACCTTGAAATCCGTCTTGGTGCAGGCGCATTCGTCTGCGGTGAGGAAACAGCTCTGCTTCGTTCAATTGAAGGAAAGCGCGGTATGCCCACTCCGAAACCGCCGTTCCCCGCACAGGCCGGTCTCTGGGGAAAACCGACGATTATCAACAACGTCGAAACATGGGCGAACATCCCTGTTATTATTACGAAAGGCGCTTCATGGTATAACAAAATCGGTGATGCAGATTCCAAGGGAACGAAAGTATTCGCCCTTACCGGAAAAATTGCAAACTCAGGACTTGTCGAAGTTCCTATGGGAACGACACTCCGTGAAATCATTTTTGAAATCGGCGGCGGCATAAAGAACGGTAAAAAGTTCAAAGGCGTTCAGACCGGCGGTCCTTCCGGCGGTATTATTTCCGATGCAGAACTTGACACTCCGATTGATTACGGCGCACTTATACGCATGGGTTCAATGATGGGTTCGGGCGGTATGATTGTTATGGACGAAGACGACTGCGTTGTCGATATTGCAAAGTTCTATATGGAATTCTGCGTCGATGAAAGCTGCGGTAAATGCTCTCCGTGCCGTATCGGTACGCGCCAGATGTACACCATTCTTGACAAAATTTCACGCGGAAACGGAACTATGCAGGATCTTCAGAAACTTGAGGATATAGGAAGTGCAATGAAGGCCTGCTCGCTGTGCGCACTCGGCCAGTCAGCTCCCAATCCGACGCTTTCGACCATTAAGAAGTTTCACGAGGAATACATCGCACACATTCAGGACAAAAAATGTCCGGCAGGAAAATGTAAACATCTTCTTACATTCTTTATTACAGAAAAATGTATCGGATGCGGCGCCTGTGCCCGTCAGTGCCCGGCTAATTGTATTTCCGGTGAAATCAAGACACGCCATGTCATTGATCAGACTAAGTGCCTGAAGTGCGGTGCCTGCGAACGCACCTGCAAATTCCACGCGATTGAGAAGAAATAGCCGCAGAAAGTACATCCATGTACTTTCTGCTTCTGCAGTTTGCAGGCAAACTGCACAATGAGTGGAAGAAGTATACGACGGACCTTCCAAGGTCCTATGTCAAGGAGTTTTAATTATGGCTAAGGTAACATTAACTATAAATGGGCAGCAGGTAACCGTTCCTGAAGGAACGTCAGTAAAAACTGCTGCCGAATCGATAGGAATAAAAATTCCGTCACTGTGCTACAGCCCGGATTTGAAGCCCTGGGCTTCATGCGGTCTCTGTGTTATTAAAAACGTCGATCCGAGAACAGGGCGTGCCCGTATGGCACGTTCATGCTGCACGGCCGTTACACCGGATATGAATATCGTCACCGACGATGCAGAACTCCGCAGTGCACGCCGCACCGTTCTTGAACTGATTCTGTCGAATCATCCGAACGACTGTCTTAAATGCTCACGCAATCATCAGTGCGAGCTTCAGGAACTTGCTTCAGAGTTCGGGCTGCGTTCAGTCCGTTTTGACACGATTCTTAAAGGACAGGAACCTGATGCTTCTTATAAAGAAGTCGTTTTGTACCGCGACAAGTGCATTAACTGCGGACGCTGTGTAGAAGTCTGCCAGAATGTTCAGAACGTCTGGGCTCTTGAATATAACGGACGCGGCGACAAAACAATCATCGGTCCGGTCGGTGACGTGGATCTTGCCCACAGCCCGTGTGTTCACTGCGGTCAGTGCGCAGTACACTGCCCGGTTGGTGCGATTACGTTTACCACCCCGATTGAAGAAGTGTTCGACAAAGTCGCAGACAAGGAACTTACATCTGTTGTATCAATCGCACCGTCTGTCCGTGCAGCAATCGGTGAAGAATTCGGAATGAAACCGGGTTCACTTGTTACGGGCAAAATATACGCGGCACTCCATGCGCTCGGCTTCAAATACGTACTCGATACTAACTTTGCCGCTGATCTTACAATCATGGAAGAGGCAAACGAACTCGTTAAGCGTCTTACAACACCGGGCAGCAAAATCCCGATGTTTACAAGCTGCTGCCCCGGCTGGGTGGATTATGCGGAAAAACGCTATCAGGATATGCTTCCGCATCTTTCTACTGCAAAGTCTCCGCAGCAGATGCAGGGTGTCATGATTAAGACATACTTTGCGGAAAAAATCGGCGTAAAGAAAGACAAAATTTACAACGTGTCCGTCATGCCGTGTACCGCCAAACTGTATGAAGCATCCCGCGACAAACACATGAAAGCAAGCGGCGTGCAGGATTACGATATGGTCATTACGACACGCGAACTCGCACAGCTTATCCGTGAGGCCGGAATAGACTTCAACAATCTTCCGGAAGGAAAAGCGGACAACTTCATGGGTGAATATACAGGTGCCGGAACAATCTTCGGTGCGACCGGAGGTGTTATGGAAGCCGCCCTCCGCACGGCATACCATTCGCTTACGAAGAAAGAGCTCGGTCCTGTCGATTATATGCCTGCGCGCGGACTTGACAATGTTAAGACTGCAGAAGTTGACATCAAGGGAACGAAAGTACGTATAGCCGTAGTTCACCAGCTTGGAAATGTAGATCAGGTTATTCAGCAGGTGCGCCAGGAACTGAAAGAAGGAAAAGAACCATCGTTCCACTTCATTGAAGTTATGGCATGCCGCGGCGGTTGTGTCGGCGGCGGCGGACAGCCGTACGGTGCGACAGACGACATCCGCAAAAAACGCGCAGCAGCGCTTTACAAGGACGACAAAGACAGCGAAATCCGCCAGAGTCACAATAACCCTGAGATTAAAGCAATCTATAAAGACTTCCTTGAAGAGCCCGGCAGCGAAAAGGCAGAGAAATACCTGCATACCGCATATACAAAGCGCGATATGTACAGCGTAGAGTAACCGTCGGCAGATAGTATAAAATAAAACTCTTTTTTCCCGGAATATCATCTGGTATTCCGGGATTTTTTTATGTAAAAATATTGAACATGACTGTAATGTATGCTATATGTAATTAAAATATTTCAGGAAGTACTTGATTTTTTATTTTTTAAGATTAAACTTATACCTTTGTAAAACCGTCAGAATGATAACGGTAAGAGAGGTATATTATGAAAAGAAACAAGATTTTGTATGCTGGAGCATTATGTGCTGCAGCTGTTATGCTGGTAACCGGATGCTCAAATCCGGGTAGCGATTCAACACCTGCGGATAATACTGTTACTCCGGAAACAATTTCAGCTTCGGATATTACGGCGAGCGGAGCGACGACATATGTAACCGATAAGACTACTGCAGACAGTGAAATGGCCGTTATACTTAAAGACGACGCAATGAGCAAACTTCTTTCTGAAATTGGAACTGCATTCAGCTCTGCTGTCGGCGGTTCTTCAGACAACAAAGTCAGCCGCAGTGTTGCTTTAAGTAGTTTCCTGACCGATATAGCAACCATCAAAACTGATTTGTGGGATCCTGACAACAACTCTGGAAAGTGAGTTGAATTTTTGTCGCATATGGGAAATAATTATTCGACATCGTATTCACTTGACAAAAGCTGGAATGACATTCAGCTTGGAATTGACGGTTTAACTTTCTCAATCCCGACATGTAAAGCTGATATAAGTGCCGGCGAGACTGCTGCTATGGTTTTCAGCGGTGCGGAAGAAATTCATCTTGGTACGAATATAGCCCTGGATCTGGGACAATATATTACATCTTATAACAATGAGAATCCGACAAACACTATAACAACATGTATGAAGGCCGTTAAAGGATCGGTTGCGGTAAACAGCACCAGTACGCTCAACTCATTTGATTTTGCTGCATATGGAACCAGAATAGGAACAGATACTGATATAATTCCGACGACAGATGAACTTTCTGCATCTATATCATTAAAAGTTGCCGGAACCGCAGGTGTCTCTTTTTGCGACTCTGACTCTAAGGGTGGAAAACTTATAACTGCTTATACTTTATCATGTTCTACAGATTACAAAACACTTCGTCCGATTATCAGCGCTTTTATTGCTAAGATACAGACGGCAACACCGACAGAGTCTGAAATGAATGAATTTTATGATTCTCTCCCGGTTAGTGTAAAATTCCGCATGGCATTCTGCAATGATGCGGGCGAAGAAACGTATATTTATCTTGACACAACAAAACTCAGCGATGTTGTCAATTTTTTCAGTACTCTATCCGGTTCCACGGGCGGATCTTCAGGGACAGACAGCATTGTAAAAGTTTTTGCTTCTATGTTAAAAAAATAAAACTATAGAATTCCTTCCAATACTGCGGCAATGGCGATGATTGCGTGTCTTTCGCCATTGCCGCAGTATTTCTTTTATGAAAGATACAAACAGTATGTAAAAGGGAACATTGGAGTTTCCCATTCTCAAAACTTGCCAAATATGGTGAAATGGTCTATGTTTAATACGTATCTTCGCAGGGAAACAGCCATACGTATTAAAAAAAGTGTTTCTTGACAGGTATGGAAACAAATATTATTTTAAAATACAATCGTAAACGCCGGAAAAAAAGTATACATCAGGAGATAATTATCAAACCTATTTCGTATAAAGCAAACAGCAGGAATACGATTTTTCAATATGTATTCAATGCAAAAACACCAATAACAAAACTGGATCTGGTAACGGATCTTCAGTTAAGTCTTCCTACTGTCCTTAACAATATGAATTCGCTTATCAGTGAGGGACTGCTTATGCAGGTAGGTGCCGACGAGTCTGTCGTCGGTGTTGGCAGAAAGCCCCAGCTGATTACGGTAAATCCCAAGGCAAAGTTTACAATCGGTGTTTCAATTCAGGCTTCCCAGATACATATTGTCGCTGTAGATTTGAAGACGAATATTGTTGCAAAGCAGGTCAGAAATATAGTATTCGGCAATACAAGCGAATACTTTACGCAGATACTTATGTTCGTTTACCGTTTTATACAGCTTTCCGGAATAGAGTTTACGAATGTTCTTGGTATTGGAATTGCAATTCCGGGTGTCGTCGATCAGGAGAATATGACTATCATATCTTCCCGTGAGCTGGAGATTGAAAACGAGCACATCGAAAAATCATTCAAAAAGGCGCTTTTTCCGGTGTGGCTTGAAAATGATGCGGTGGCAAGCGGAAGGTACATACAGGAACAGTATTCCAATTCGGGTAATCTTCTTTTTTTATCGATTGGGCAGCACATAAAATCGGCACTTTTTATAAACGGCGAGCCATATGAGGGAAATAACGGCAGAGGTATAGATCTTGCGCACGTCTGTCTTGTTCCCGGGGGAAAGCCGTGTTACTGCGGCCAGAAGGGATGTATTGAACAGTATTTGTCGCTTACGAATATCAGCAGTGACTTTAATATGGACCTGGAAGACTTTCTGACCGAAATGGCAAAGGGGAAGGAAGTATATAAAAACGCATTTATTGAATACGAAAAGTGGTTCAGCCTTGCCATCACCAATTTTTATCAGGTGTATAACTGCAATATCGCACTGGGTGGAGAGAATATACCGCTGCTTACGCCGTTTGCGACTGATTTTTTTGCGGATGCGCAGGATATAAGCGGTTCCGGTATGCATCTGTATTTTGATAACAAGCCTGTAGAAAGCTCTGCTATAGGTTCAACGCTTCATTTTTTAAAAGAATTCATCGGCAGCGTGTAAAATTCCCCCTTTACCTCAAATTTCCTCTTTTTTTCTAAAATTTTAATTGACAAATCCATAATGTGGTCCTAATATAATTATGTAAAGCAATTTTATATAATTATATTATATAATTGCTTTACATAATATCTTAGGAGGATAGCGTATGAAACGAAAATTAGGATTTGTGCTGATTCTTATGCTCAGCGCATCTGCACTGGTGTTTGCCTGGGGCGGTTCCAAAAAATCTGCATCGAAAAGTAAAGCAAAAAATGATGGAAAGATAGTTATAGGGTGCAATAATTACCTGAAGGGTATTTATTCACTTGATATTCTTGAGAAGAACTTTGTCACAACATGCAAAGCCCTCGGTGTTGAACCGATGGTTGTAAACGATGAAGGAAAGATTGAAAACTGTATTACCAATGTGAATAACATGATTTCTGCCGGTGTTGACGGCATTGTGTTTCTGGGAATTTCCGATACGCTCTTTCCCGTTGTTGCACGCAAATGTGAAGCAGCCGGTGTAGGTTACGCATTCTATGACCATATGCCTTCAGCGAAATCGCTTGCCATGTTTGCAAAAAATCCGCATTTTGCCGGAATTGCAGCCACATCCGATCTTGCAACCGGAAAAAACATTGCGGATTACGCCGTTAAGGTGGGAATGAAGAAAGCAATTGTCGTTACAGGTGAAACAACAGATACGACGCACTCAGCACGCACAAACGGATTTAAAAAGGCATTTGAAGCTGCGGGCGGAAAAGTACTTGCAGAAGGATACGGCACGGTAACTATAGCCGACGGCATGGCCCGCGCAAACGATCTGCTTACTGCACATCCCGATATTGACTGTGTGTATGCAACGAACGGTGATCTTGGGACGGCGACGATTGAAGCACTCAAAAAACATCCCGAAGTTCATGCAAAACTGCTTGTTACCGACCTTGATCCTGATATCCTGACGGGACTGAAAAGCGGAACGGTTCAGGCTGCAAACGGTGCTCACTGGGTCAACATCGACTATACGACGGCGATGCTTGTCTGCCAGCTCAAGGGGTATAACCTCAAGAAACCGGACGGAACGGCCCCCATACTGATAGTTCCCGTTATGACATTACCGAACAGCTATGTAGATTTGTACAATCAGGAATGGATAGAGAACTCACCGTACAGCGACGCACAACTGCAGTCCCTGGCAAAACCGGGAGTTACCATTGCCCACTATCAGGAAATGCTTGACAACTACAATATTGACAACTGTCTGAAAGAAAAGGTTGCTGCCGGCCGTGTGCCGCAGGCCGCCCTCGATAAAGCCCAGGCAGGTGTCGGGAAATAAACCGTGAGGAGAATGGTATACCGGCACTGCCGTATGGCATTCTCCGATATGCGTCGTTTCGGCGCAAACTCTGCCTGGCTTTTATAGGAGATTATATGGGTATAAAAAACAGTATACAGGAAAAGATATCTGTACTGGATATGAAAAACGGGCACGGACGCCGGATAAAAACCATAGCTGCACTTGTACTGGTATATCTGATTATGGGAATTGTCACTAAAAACAGGTTTCTTACCGGTACGAATCTGCTGGCTGTGCTTTCCAATTCTGTCGTGAATGCTTTCATAGTCCTTGGCTTTTGTTTTATATTTGCAACCGGCATTATTGATTTGTCAATCGGCGCCATACTGGTGCTTGCCTGCAACATCGGCGGTATTCTCGCGGTAAAAGCGGGACTCGGCTATGCAGGTCTTATAGCAGGAAGCGTTATAGTTGCAGTCATACTTGAATTGTTCAACATGAAACTGATTCAGGTAACCAGAATTCCGGCATGGATTTTCGGACTCGGTATGGCAATGGTGTATGAAGCGGTTGGCGCCATATACAATTCGCACCAGATCGCCGCAGGTCTGCAGGCCGTTTCTCTTTCCGATTCGTGCAGGGCACTGGGACAGCCCCCGGTGAACATACTTCTGCTTGCCGCAGGAGTCGTTACCGCTTTTCTCATTTATAACAAGTCAACTGCAGGTATCGGAATCCGGGCAGTTGGAAGCAACAAGGAAGTTGCCGGCATGATGGGCATTAATACGTCCAGAACAATCATTCTGTCGGGAATTATCGGCGGCATTTTTATCGGGTTTGCAGCCGCTGTAAACGAAAGTTATGCCGGACGCGTCGTTCCGTCGACCGGGCTGAACAGCATTACGCTTATTTTTATTCCTCTTGCGGCCTATCTTCTTGCACTGGCGTTTTCAAAGACATTCAATCTGACTATAGCCGCAGCTTTAAGCTCGTTTATTATAACATCAATATTCAACGTGCTTACCATTATGGGCGTTCCGACCGGTACATGGCAGAAAGTTATCATGGGAGCTTCGGTCATTATCTGCGGAATCCTTTCGGCGCGGACTGAAAAAGGAGACGTAAAGTAATGGAACAATCAGGGAATATCATTTTTAAAGCAGAGTCAATGAGGAAGTATTTTGGAGTGACCCATGCAAACGACGATGTGTCCATCGAAATACCTGCCGGTCAGATCAGAGGATTGATAGGCGAGAACGGTTCCGGAAAATCGACGCTCATTTCCATGATTGCAGGTATCAGCAGAAAAGATTTCGGCATGATGTATCTCTGCGGAAAGCCGTATGAACCGGAATCTCCGCTCGGGGCGCGTAACTGCAAAATAGGGACTGTCGTTCAGGAACTCGGATTAATAGACGGTCTTCCCGTCGGTATGAACCTCTTTCTCGGTGCCATGGACCCGTTTAAACGAAAGAACGGCATACTCGACACGAAAAAACTTTTTGCCGAAGCCCAGCACCAGCTCAAGAAGTGGGGCTTCCCCGGCATATCGGCACGTCAGAGTACCGAATCGCTTTCCGTTGAAAACAAGAAAATTGTCGAACTGGTACGGGCGCTTTCAATAAATCCGGAACTGCTCATCCTTGACGAAATTACGCAGGCGCTTTCGCTGAACAACAGAAAAAAGCTTATAGATATAATCATTCAGCTGAAGCGGGAAGGGAAGGCTGTACTCATTGTTACGCACGATATAGAAGAGATGGTTGCAATTACCGACTTCATTACCGTTATGCGGGACGGGCGCATCGTTGCAGAACGGGAAAGTGAACAGACAACGACAGGAGAAATCAAGCGGCTTATGGTAGGCCGTGATATAAACAATGTCTACTACCGCGAAAGCGAACTGTCTCCCATTGGGGAAGATACGGTGCTCGAAGTCAGGAATCTTTGCAGCGATAAATTCAGGAACGTATCGTTTGACCTTCATAAGGGAGAAATCGTGGGTATATGCGGATTATCCGATTCCGGTATCCATGAACTTGCGGAATCTCTGTTTACGGTACGCAAAGTAAAAGGCGGGACAATAACGCTGCCGGGAAAAAATGCCGCTTTGAAAACGCCGAAGCAGGCAATGGATTTGGGAGTCGGATATGTGCCGAAAGACAGGGATCATCAGGCGCTTATGGTTCACGATTCCATTAAACACAATATTGCCCTTGCGGCTGTCGAAATGACGAAACAGGCATTCGGTTTTCTGAATCCCGCAAAAGCGGAAAAACTTTCGGAAGATGCTATCAGCCGGTTTCAGATAAAGACGAGCGGTCCTGACCAGACAGTAAGCGGACTGTCCGGCGGCAACAGACAGAAAGTGAATCTTGCCAGATGGACAATACAGAATAAAGACGTTCTGATTCTTGACTGTCCGACGCGCGGCGTTGATATCGGGGTAAAGGCGTATATTTACCGGACCATGACAGTGGCAAAAGAAAACGGTGTTTCCATCATCCTTGTTTCCGATGAACTGCCAGAAATAATCGGTATGAGCGATACGGTGCTGGTCATGAAAGAAGGGGAAATCGTAAAACAGATTCCGAGAAGCAGCGGCTTTTCCGAAGAAACAATAATAGAGGTAATGATCTGATGAAAAAAAACAAATGGGAATATTTTCAGAACCTTTTTCCGTTCATAGGGCTCATCGTTATCGTTCTTGTCTTTACCATTACGAGCGGCGACAGATTATGGACAAAAAACAATCTGCTGAGCATTGTGAATATGGTTATACCGCTCTGCCTCGGTGCAAGCGGCATGGTCTTTGTCGCGTCGCAGGGAAGTACCGACATGTCCATGGGTTCTCTGCTTGCACTGTGCGGAACGCTCGGCGGTCTTGCCAGCCTTAAACTGGGAATACCGGGATTCATACTGGTTTCACTGCTGACGGGCATTCTGTTCGGCGCGTTCAACGGCGTCATTGTTGCGTATTTTAAGGTACCCTCACTCATGGTAACGCTTGCCATGCTCATTGCGCTGCGTGCTGTCGTGTCGTATATAACGAACGGGCAGGCCGTGTTCCTTGATCCGGATGTCATTGCGCTCGACAGCCTGTATATCATGCTGCCGGCGGCCGTCGTGCTGCTTATCCTGATGTGGTATGTGTTCAGTTATACGAAAATAGGATTTTTCTCCCGCTGTATCGGCGAGAATCAGGAAGTAAGCCGCTTTTCCGGCATTGCAGTAAAGAAATACAAAATCTTTGCGTTTGCGCTTTCGGGACTGATGGCCGGAGTTACCGGCATCCTTGCGGTAGTAAAAATCGGCGGCGTGTCTCCGACAATCGGCAATTTCTTTGAACTGCAGATAATGACGGCCATGTTTGTCGGTGGTATTCCTGTTACCGGCGGTGCGGGCAGTAAGTTCTACAAAATAATAACAGGCTCGTTCATGCTCGTTTTCCTGCAGAACGGCCTTACGCTCTGCATGGTAAGTGCGGAAATATCGGAACTGATTCAGGGAAGTATTCTGCTTATTGTTGTGTTCATGAGTATTCTTGCGGGACGCAGACTTCATAAAATCGAATTAAATAAATAAAGAAGGAGTAAAACATGATGTGTACAAAAGAATTCCGGTTGTCCTTTACAAAAAAGGCGGAAGAGCTTGTCAAACAGATGAGCCTTGAAGAAAAAGTATATTTAATGAGCGGAAGAACGGACCTGGCCGCTTCCATTGTTGTATTTGAACATCCGTCTGCAGATCTGCATTACAACAGTTATCCGTATCCTGCATGCGGAAACAAACGGCTTAACGTACCCGACATGTATTTCTGCGACGGCCCGCGCGGCGTTGTCTGCGAAAAGAGCACCTGCTTTCCGGTAACAATGGCACGCGGCGCTACGTTCGACACTGACCTTGAAGAAAAGGTCGGCGAAGCTGTTGCAAAAGAAATCCGCGCATACGGCGGCAACTTTTACGGCGGCGTGTGCATCAATCTGCCGTATAATCCGGGATGGGGCAGAAGCCAGGAAACGTACGGCGAAGACAACTTCCATATAGGAGCGATGGGCTCCGCACTTGTGAAAGGCGTTCAGAGTCAGAACGTCATGGCGTGCATCAAACATTTCGCGTTCAACAGCATGGAAAACGGCAGGTTCGACGTGAGCGTCAACGCCGACATCAGGACGGAACGTGAAGTATATCTTGACCACTTCAAGGCGTGCATAGATTCCGGTGCCGCCTGCGTCATGAGTTCGTACAACAAATACAAGGGGACATACTGCGGCCAGCAGAAATATCTGCTTTCGGATGTACTCAAAAAGGAATGGGATTTCGACGGATTTGTCGTAAGCGATTTCGTATGGGGAACGAGGGACACAGTCAACGCTGCTAATGCGGGGCTTGACGTAGAAATGTGTGATACGCATTTCTACGGAGAAAATCTTGTTAATGCCGTCAAAGCGGGAAAAGTAAACGAGTCAAAAATAAACGAAGCGGCGGTACGCATCGTGCGGACCCTGCTTGCATTCTCTGCTGCAAAAGACCCGCAGGAATATCCCAGAAACATAATAGGATGCGTTGAGCATATCAACCTTGCAAAAAAGGTTGCGGAAGAGTCGATTACGCTTATTCAGAACAACGGGAACGTACTTCCGTTCAGCAAAACCGCAAGTAAAAAAATCGCCGTCATCGGTAAGCTGGGAAATAACGAGAATATCGGCGACCACGGTTCAAGCCGGGTGTATCCGCCGTATGTAGTAACGCCGCTTGCAGGTATTTCAAAACTTATGGATACGTCCGAAGTGGTTTACTACGCCGGTGAAAATTCTGAAAAGGCCGCACAGATTGCCGCAGAATCCGATGCCGTCATCATTGTCGCCGGATACGAACACTCGGACGAAGGTGAATATATTGCACCGACAGACGGTGTGGAAGGCTTTACGAAACCGCAGGGCGGGGACAGGAAAAACGGACTGGGGCTGCATGCGGACGACGTATGCCTGATTAAGACTGTCGGAGCCGCTAACAAAAATACAGCGGTAGTCCTTATCGGCGGAAACATGATTATGATTGACGAATGGAAAGACAGCGTATCTTCAATACTTATGGCGTATTACCCCGGTATGGAAGGCGGAACAGCAGTTGCAGAGATTCTGTTCGGCGATGTGAATCCCGGCGGAAAGCTGCCGTTCGTCGTCGTAAAGGATGAGAAGGATTTACCGCAGGTTGACTGGCTTGCGCACGAAGTAACATATGACTATTTCCACGGGTATACAAAGCTCGATAAGGAACATATAGAACCGTCAGTCTCGTACGGATTCGGTATGTCGTACACGACATTCAAAATCAAGTCGCAGGGAATTATGCTCAAGGAAAACGAGATAATTGCTTCATGCAAAGTGGCGAACACGGGAACGGTCGACGGCGACGAAGTCGTGCAGTTCTACATCGGCACCGAAAACTCGCGCGTTGCACGGCCGGTAAAGAAACTGCTCGGCTTCCGCCGCGTTTTCGTAAAAGCAGGGGAAGAAGTTGAAGTGGAAATCAGCTGTCCGGTTGAAAAGCTCGGCTACTATTCCGAGTCTGGCTGGAAAGTTGAAAGAGACATCGACTATGTGGGTTACATCGGAACAAGCAGTTCCAGCCGCGATCTTACAGCCCTTAAGTTCTCTCTTTAACGTATAAATACAGAAAATTTTTCTGTGAGTAAAACCAGGAGCCGGCTTATTCTGCCGGCTCCTGGTTTTTCCGTGAGACTGTTCGTACCTGCCGCTTTACCTGCGGCGGGG
>WSSedB1CaDRAFT_10000105_pt1 | contig 41474 bp, 48 predicted proteins | sample WetSurSB1Cattail_FD_9460 | JGI IMG/M metagenome (IMG submission 9460)
TTCACTCCAAAATAAACTGTTATTTTGATACTTCTACTCTTCGTATCGTTTTATAATGACACAGCCGTTGTGGCCGCCGAATCCCAGAGAGGCACTCGCTGCGACGTCGATTCTGCCTTCAACACCTTTATTCGGCACGTAATCAAGATCACAGCCGCCTTCAATGTCAGGTTCATCGAGATTGATTGTCGGGGGAAAGAAACTGTCGTTTATCGCCTTTACGCAGAACAGCGCTTCAATTACGCCTGCAGCTCCAATCATGTGCCCGGTCATACTTTTTGTAGACGAGATTTTCATCTTAGATGCATGGCCGCCGAACGCAAGTTTTATCATTTTTGTTTCCGTTACGTCATTCGCCTGTGTCGACGTTCCGTGCGCGTTGTAATACTGGACATCTTCGGGTTTTACACCGGCATCCTTCAAAGCACGTTCAATGCAGAGCGCACCATAGGTACCATCCGGAGCCGGTGCCGTTATATGATATGCGTCGCTTGACGAACCGCAGCCTGCAAGTTCTGCATAAATGTGAGCGCCCCGCTTTCTGGCGTGTTCAAGCTCTTCAAGGACAAGAACAGCAGAACCTTCCGCCATAACAAATCCGTTCCGGTTTTTATCAAACGGGCGGCTGGCTTTTTCGGGGCAGTCGTTAAAATTCGGCGCAAGTGCCTGCAGCACCTGGAAACAGCCGATGCTGAACCCGGTAATACACGCTTCCGTTCCGCTTCCAAGACAGACATCAATACGCCCGCTGCGGATCATGTCCATAGCAAGCCCGAGCGAATCCGTTCCCGAAGCACATGCCGTGGAAAGTGTCCAGACAGGCCCGTGAATTCCAAGCAGCATACTTACGTTAGCAGCAGCTTCATTTTCAAGCATCATCGGGGCCGTAAGCGGAGGAATTCGGTTTACACCGAAATTCGGATCAAAATATTTTTTAAATCCCGATTCAATCGCATCATATCCGCCGATTCCTATTCCGGTAACGATGCCGGAATTATCTTCTCCGAATGATACATCATCATATCCTGCGTCCCTTACAGCCTGAATACAGGCAGCAGTAAGAAACCGCGTAAAACGTGCCATTTTACGTATGAGCTTGTGATCGATACCGTATGTATCAAGTGAAAAATCTTTTACTTCTGCAGCAATCTTTACAGGATAGTCAGCCGCATCAAAAAGAGTAATAGGTCCGGCTCCGCTTTTTCCGGCACGGATACCGGCCCATGTTTCTTCAACCGTATTTCCGAGCGGTGTAACAGCTCCCAATCCGGTAATGACTACACGTCGTTGTGACATTCAAAACTCCTGATTTTACAGTGTATCTTGGATGACATTTCCCGTCAATATGTCAATTTTCCGGCTGGGAACTAACGTAACAACAGCTGGGCGGCCCTTACACCTTCAGCGTGGAAATAAGGAATAAGTCGTTTCTGTTCGTTTTTTTGGGAGCAGTACCGTTATCCTTTTCGCGGATTTCCACACGGCGGATTTTTCCGCTGATTGTTTTGGGCAGTTCCTTTACGAATTCAATAATACGCGGATGCTTATAACTTGCCGTCTGATGTTTTACGTAATCCTGAAGCTCAATTTCAAGATCTTTTCCGGGCTTGAAACCGGCATTCAGAACGATTGTCGCCTTTACAAGCTGCCCGCGCTTCTTGTCTTCCACGCCGGTAACGGCGCATTCAAGAACGGCAGGATGCTGCATGAGTACGCTTTCCACTTCAAACGGGCTGATCCTGTAGCCGGAACTCTTGATAATGTCGTCATTGCGGCCGACAAACCAGATATACCCGTCTTCATCAAAATAAGCCGTATCGCCTGTGTGATACAGGCCGCTGTCGAATGCTGCAGCCGTAAGTGAAACATCGTGATAATATCCTGCAAAAAGGCCGAACGGACGGCCTTTGTCGATGTGAATGACGATTTCGCCCGTTTCTCCTGTCCTGCATTTATTGCCGTCAGGACCAATGATGTCGACGTCGTATCCCGGAGCAGGTTTTCCCATAGACCCCGGTTTCGGTTCCATTCCGGGGAAGTTTCCGACAATGACGGTCGCTTCCGTCTGTCCGTATGCTTCAAACATCTTAATGCCGGTCTGTTCATAGAATTTATTGTACACTTCCGCGTTCAGCGCTTCGCCTGCCGTAACACAGTAGGTAAGCGCAGACAGATCATACTTCGTCAAATCCTGCCTGATAAGATACCGGTATACTGTCGGCGGTGCACAGAACGTCGTCACTTTATACTGGGATATTTTCTGGAGCATCTTATCGGGCTTGAAGCTTATCATGTCGTACGCAAATACCGCGGAACCGGCGAGCCACTGGCCGTACAGCTTTCCCCAGACAGCTTTCGCCCAGCCTGTTTCGGCAACAGTAAGATGCAGTCCGTTGTCCACAACATTCTGCCAGTATTTTGCCGTAACTATATGTCCCAGCGGATACAAAAAATTATGCTGCACCATCTTAGGATAGCCGGATGTTCCGGACGTAAAATAGAGCAGCATGATATCTTCATTGTGAGTTGCATTGCTGCCGCTCGGGCGCGGAAAATCGGCTTTGTATGAATCGTATTCTTTATGGAAGCTGAGCCATCCTTTCCTGTCGGAACCGACCGTAACGAGCGTTTTGACTGACGGAGAAGCGATGAGTGATTTTTCTATTTCCATCTGGACGCTCGGTTCGTCAAAGGAAACTATCATTTTTATTTGTGCCGCGTTGTTGCGGTATTCAATATCCTTGACAAGCAGCTGATCGGTTGCAGGAACGACAATCGCGCCTATGCGGTGGAGGGCAATGATAAACCACCAGAATTCATAACGACGGCGAAGGATAAGCATGACCGCATCGCCTTTCTTTATGCCGTGGGCAACAAGAAAATTGGCCGCCTTTTTTGACATCTCTGAAATATCGGAAAATGAAAAAACATGTTCCTCATCGGCATCATCGCACCATACAAGCGCACGTTTACCGGGTTCATCTTTTGCATACCGATCTACCACATCATACGCAAAATTAAAATTCTCAGGAATCCGTATTCTGAAGTTCTCTTTCAAATCTTCATAAGACGTATAGTCCCGCTCGTTTTCAACAAACTCTTTGTACAATACCATAGTTATTCCCCATAAAAAATACAGTTCCCGACAATTTTATATTAGACACACAAACGGGAAAAAAGTTGCCTAATTATGACAGTTTTTGCGGTGTATGTCAAAAAAATCATTTCAACTGTCAGTCAGCTGGTTGTTTATAATGCTATATGCTATATTCACCACTATGAACGCACTCCACCCTGAACAGACTCCGGACAGCACGCGCGATTTTTTCCGCGCCTTGCGTATTATCGTAGGACCGATTGCACTTCAGAATCTTATTACCGCCGCGGTCAGTTCCGCAGACGTTATCATGCTCGGCTATGTCGGGCAGACGGCAATAGCGGCCGCATCGCTTGCAGGACAGATACAGTTCGTTCTCATGCTTTTTTTCACCGGTATGTCATCAGGACTTATCATGCTTACGGCGCAGTACTGGGGTAAGAAAGACACAGACTCAATCGAAACGCTCACCGGCATTGCCATGAGGCTTTCGTGTTCTACAGGACTGCTTTTTTCATTTGCAGCCTTTTTCTTTCCCCGCTTTCTTATGCGTATTTTTACAAACGACGAGGCGCTCATAAACACCGGCGCAGAATATCTCCATATTGTGAGTATCTCATACTTTCTGCTTTCTGTTTCACAGATATATCAGGCCGTACTCAAAAGTATTGAAAGAGTAAAAATCGTAACGGCGCTCACCGCTTCAGCCCTTTTTATTAATGTATTCCTCAACGCAGTATTCATCTTCGGATTATTCGGGGTTCCGAAGTCGGGAATAAAGGGAGTCGCGTTTGCTACGACTGTTGCGCGCATAATCGAACTTGCATTAACCGTCGGTATATCGCTGCGCATAAAAAGTATACACCTCGCCCCATCGGTTATTCTGAAACGGAATAAACTTCTGCTCAAGGATTTCTTCCATTATTCACTTCCTGCGCTCGGTAATGAATTTGTGTGGGGTGCGGCATTCTCAATGTATTCGGTGATTATGGGACACAGCGGAGAAGACATTGTCGCTGCCAATTCAGTCGTCAATGTTGCGCGTAATCTTGCATCGGTACTGTGCTTCGGCATGGCGTACGGCGGTGCAATCCTTATCGGCAAAGAAATGGGTTCCGGCAGTCTGGAAAGGGCAAAAAAAGATGCTTCGCTGTTATGCAGAAGCACTATTGCAGCCGGTGTGCTCGGAGGCGTACTGCTGCTTTTATTCCGTCCGCTCATATTCAGAATTGCGACACTTACACCTCAGGCTGTGGAATTCCTGAACATCATGATTTATATCAACAGCTGTTCCATTGTCGGTGCGGCAATCAACACCGTCATCATCTGCGGCATATTCAGGGCTGGAGGCGATGCAAAATTCGGCTTTGTGCTCGACACATTCATCATGTGGGGCGTCTCCGTCCCGCTCGGCCTGCTCAGCGCCTTTGTATTCAAGCTCCCGCCGATTATCGTCTATCTTATTCTCTATCTTGATGAATTCGAAAAAATGCCGTTCGTCGTCCACCATTACCTGAGCGGCAGATGGGTGAACAACATTACGCGGAACTTTAAAGAAGAAATCGTCTGAAAAATGACAGGAACTTCTATTCGAGTTTGAATTTATCCACAGCACTTTCAAGCAGTGAAACGCTTTCGGAATTCCTGCGGGAACTTTCTTTCGTCTCTGAAGCAAGCGTATTGATACTCTCCGTCCCTGCCTCAATTTCGCTCATCGTCTGGTTAATTTTTGCAGTGACCTTTGCAAGTTCCTGCATTTCCATAACGATTCCGTGTGCACCCTCAAGCATTTCGGACGAACCTGACTTTATGGCAACAGTCACATCATTAATCTGATGCATCGCATCCAGAACCTGGTTGCTGCCCGTTTCCTGCTCCTGCATTGCTGATATGACAACCTGCTCCTGGTCGCGGACAGTATTGGCAAGGTCAAATATTTTTTTAAAGTGAGACTGAACATTCTTTGTCGTTTCCGAAACATGGGCTATCGATTCGTTCAACTTTTTCAATTCTGCATCAATTGCCTTTCCCTGATTGCCGGACTGTTCTGCAAGTTTGCGGATTTCATCAGCAACGACAGAAAATCCTTTACCTGATTCACCTGCATGTGCGGCTTCTATTGCTGCGTTCATGGCAAGCAGATTTGTCTGGGACGCGATATTCTGAATGACGTCGCTTGCCTCAAGCAGGGAACCCGATTTTTCCATAATAATCCCGGCAGAATCAACAGCATCCTGAACACTCCGCTGCCCCTCGTCTGCTGCCGTGCCGAGATCGTTTACGGCTGTGGAATTTTTCGTAAGAATATTCGTAACGGATTTAATATTAGCAACCATCTCGTCAACGGCTGCCGACGACTGCGTAACACTTGCCGCCTGCGACACAATATCGTTATCCAGCCTGCTGATCGACTGCTGTATCTGCATAATGGTAGACTGTGTTTTTCCGACACCTTCAGACTGCGCTGTAATATCTTTCTTGATGTTGGACACGGAAGATGAAATCTGAGTCACCGCAGCAGCCGTCGATTCGCTGTTGCCGTTCATTTGCTCTGCAAGTTGATGCGTATCTTTTGACGTCTTCTGAAGATTCCTGAAAAACGAACGCATTTCCGCAATGAACTTATTAATTGAATTAAACAGCATACCGTATTCTGTACGGAGCGTTACATCAAGCGGTTTCAGAGAATAGTCCTTGTTCGATATATCTTCCAGTACGTCAACGACCCTTTTCAAATGTTTTATTTCGCATTGTGCTTCAAAAAACATATCAAGAAGAGAATATATAATACCGAGTGCGGAAACAGGAATAAGCCTGCTCCGGTACACATCCCATACAGACATCCCCGGATATTCGGATTCCCTTATTTCCATCATGCGGTTTGCAGCCATCGTTACCATGACAATACCGACGGAAGTAAAAGCAAGTACGAGCAGACGACGCATAATCGACGAAAAGACAATATTCTCTTTTTTAAATGGAAGCCATTTGAGCCACGTATCAAGATTTTCTACCAGAAGCAGATAACTGAGTGTTGTAGAGAGTAAAAAGGAACCAAGCGTGCAAAACCACGGGTCATGCGTTAAATATATAAGACCGCCAATATCGCATGACTTTTTAATGCATAGCGGGAAAAAGAGTGCACATATAAGCGATAACAGTATTTGCAACAGGATAAACGTCTTTACAAGGCTGTTTGTATCTACCGCAGAAATTTCAGTACCATCGTACCGGCTGATTTTCCGTATCATGATTTCATTTAAAGCAAAACAGGCCAAAAGTGTTGAACAAAGGTACACTGCATATGGAACAGAAAAAAGCAGCCCGAATACCTGTGCTGGCGTATAAATTCCACAGAACGCATATAAAAACCAGAACAAAAGATGAAAACTGACAAATACGAGCAAAGAATCAATTCGAAGCCGTACTGGGTACTTAGGAACGACAGAATTTTCTGATACCGGCATACACTACTCTCCCCTTTCATATATTGAACAAAAGCGTAATTCAGTATAAAGCGGAGCGCAGGCGGATGTCAAACAATATGCGGAAAGGCTTTCACTCCCGCTGCATTATGATATACTGCCCGGCAGCTATGTTTGATTTTATCCGCGCCGGAGAGCGCACATACTATATTGAAAACCCTGCCCGTGTCGGAGTGTATCTTGCGGACGACGGCGCATGGCTTATAGACAGCGGCTACAGCAGCACAGCCGCAGAACTCATTCTCGAGATTCTGACCGGTAAAGGCCTGAAACTGCAGGGCATCATCGTTACTCACTCGCATCCGGATCATTCAGGCGGATGCAGCTATCTCCAGGAAAAGACAGGATGCGGTGTCTATGCATACGGTCTGGAGCTTGCACTCACGCAGAACCCCGTACTGCATCCTTCAATTTCATGGGGAGGCTTTCCTCCGCACAGCCTGCGCGGAAGAGGCATGATGGCGGAACAAAGCATCGTCCGCGAAATGACGGACACTTTTTCCGGAACGGACACTCCCCCCGGGCTTGAAGTAATTCCGCTTCCCGGTCATTCCTTCGATATGATCGGCATACGGACGCCCGACGACGTTGTGTTTCTTGCCGACAGCATATGCAGTGAAACAATACTGAAACGGTACGTCATCACCTTTCTGTACGACACCGGCGCTTATATCAGGACACTGGAAGCAATTGCAGACATGAAAGCAAAACTTTTCGTTCCCTCGCACGTCACGCCGCTGACCGATATACGGGACCTGGCATTGGTAAACAAGGCAAACGTGCTCTCTGTTGCCGAAGATATCGTACACTGGTGCAGTTCGCCTGTCACGTTTGAAACGCTTCTGCAGACAGTATTCACCGAATACAAACGCGTCATGAATTTCGAGGAATACTGTCTCGTCGGAAGCACCGTGCGCGCTTACCTTTCGTGGCTTAAAGATTCAGGCAGACTGGAGACAATGTTTAAAAACAGCGAAATGCTCTGGTGCAGTACGGGAATCAGCTGATTGCCTTGCTCATCCATCGTTTTGAATGCCACCTGAGAACCATGACCACACCGCGGGAAAATTCATCGCTGCCTATGCTCCACCAGACGGCAACGAGGCCGAACCCGAGCTTTATGCCGAAAAGCCAGCTGCCGAACACCATAATGCCCCACATAGAGCAGATTCCGTAGAATACCGGAAATTTTACATCGCCGCTTCCCTTCAATGCGGAAATGGTAATAAGATTCATCGAGCGGCCGAATTCATAGTATATGCTTATCAACAGAAGAATCTTCAGCTTCGCAATGACATCGGGATTGCCGGTAAAGAGCGCAACAAGCTGCGTACTGAAAATATTAATCAACAGTATCATTGCAAGTGAACACGCAGAACCGATGAGCTGGTATTTGTATACTTTATGGTATGCAACGTCCGGTCTGCCGGAACCGACAAAATATCCCGTCTTGATCTGAACGGCCACACCTATTGAATTGGCAAGCACATACACGTACCGCACGATTGTCTGCGCATACACGAGTGCCGACATTGAAGACGTACCCAGTGTGGACACCATAGCCATAATAACAATCTGCGCAACGTTGTAGCTGATGCTCTCACCGGCAGTGGGAATGCCGATTTTCAAAACAGTTGCATAACTTTCCCTGTCGAAAGTAAATATTCCTTTAAACGGCATTTTTATTTCAGGATGAGAGTGGATCATATGCGCATACATAAGACACGACACAAGCTGAGAAAGGACGGAAGCACATGCCGTACCGGTAACTTCAAATCCGTTTTTTATTATATAAATAGCGACAGCGTTTCCGATGAGATTTACTACATTTGCAGCAATAGTACCAGCAAGCGCATCTTTCGTATAACCGTATGCACGGAGAACGGCTCCCTGCAGCATATTGAATGAAGTCGCAAGTGCCCCGATTCCTCCGAAAATAATAAAGTATTCAACTGCAAAAGTACGTACCTCAGCATCAATAGTGTACAGGGAAAGCAGCGGTTTCGTTGCAAAAATTACGAGCAGCGTAACGGCAATCCCGACATACAATGCCATTGCCGTACTGGCTTTTATAACCCGTTCCGCCTTTTCCTTCCTGCCGGCGCCTATGTACTGCGCAAGCACGATGCTGGCACCGGTACATATAATATTGAATAAAAGCTGCGTAAAGAAAACATACTGTCCCATCATACCGACAGCAGCAATGGCACTGTCTTTGTATGAACTGAGCATAATCGTGTCGGCAGAAGCGACAAGCGTTCTGAAGAACGTCTCTCCTATAATCGGAAGCGTCAACTGAAACATGGGCAGAGCGGCCCTGTTTACAGTGGGAGCCGGAACACAATCTTTTTGATGCATAATGGTTCAGTATACAATTTTATAGTTCAATTCTCTACTGTTATCTCCTATTTCACATATGTTATTATACCCGTTCGGGTACAATAACATATTAAACAATATAAATAACACCCGAAAGGGTATAATGCTTTTATTAAGCATTGCTTTTATACCCGTTCGGGTGTATTATTTTACTATCATGGAAAACATAGGTATGTTTATCCGGCGCAAACGGAAAGAAGCTGGTCTCACACAGGAAGATTTTGCGGTACGGTCCGGACTGGGACTTCGTTTTGTCCGGGAACTGGAAGAGGGCAAAAGCACTGTCCGGCTCGACAAAGTAAATCAGGCACTCGCATTGTTCGGCTATGAAGCGGGCGCTGTTCCGAAAAAGAGGCCGGAATGAACGGAAGAAGCGGTACGGTGTTTTTTGATTCAATTCCTGCAGGGGTTATCCGGGAAACGGAACAGGGATATGAGTTTTCATACGACAGAGGATATTTATCCATGCCCGACGCACAACCGGTAAGTCTGACACTTCCGCTGAACTCAGAACCGTATAAAAGTACGACATTCTTTCCGTTTTTTGACGGACTGATCCCTGAAGGCTGGCTGCTTACGGTCGCAGCAGAAAGCTGGAAACTGAATCCGCACGACAGGATGGGACTTCTGCTTTCCGTCTGTACTGACTGCATCGGAGCCGTTACAATACAGAAAAACGAAGAGGGGCGCCAAACATGAACTGCTTATGCTGCGGCAAACCGCTGCTGCTGACCCAGGCGCAGGAAAAACAGTGGCATATATCGTGCATAAAAAAATTCTTCGGCACGTCATCACTGCCTGTGCTCAATATTACCGGCAGCCAGCTTGCAGAATTTGCCGCACAGTCAGTACGTGCAGGTCTTTCCGTTCCCGGTGTACAGCGGAAAATGTCGCTTCACCTGAACAAAAAAGATGACATCAGCAGAACACCACGGCTCACGCTTGTCGGCTATCCTGCAGGATATATACTCAAGCCGGACTCATCTGAATATCCCCAGCTGCCTGCATCGGAATACCTTGTAATGCAGCTTGCCTCTCTCTGGAAAATTGCGACCGTACCTTTCGCGCTCATCAGACTTGCAGATGAAAATTTTGCATACATTACAAAACGGATAGACAGGAATACAGTTTCCGGTTCGACGCATAATATTCCAATGGAAGATTTCTGTCAGCTTTCCCTGCGGCTCACGGAGGATAAGTACAAAGGTTCATACGAGCAGTGCGGAAAAATCATCGATACCTACTCCACCATGCCGCTGCTCGATAAAACAGAATTTTTCAACAGGCTCCTGTTCTGCTTCGTTACCGGAAACAGCGACATGCATCTGAAAAACTTTTCACTCATTCACCGTCCCGGCCGGCCGTGGCAGCTTTCCGAAGCCTATGATCTGCTCCCCGTACAAATTGTTAATCCGTCCGATACAGAAGAAACGGCTTTGACCCTCAACGGAAAAAAGAAAAAAATAACAAAAGATGATTTTCTTGCCTGCGCGGCAAATATGGGGATTACCGGAAAAGTTGCGGAAAATCTTATTAAACTGACAATACAGGCAGCCGCTGAAGCCGTACCGTTTATTCAAAACAGTATGCTTTCCGATGACCTGAAAGAAAAGATGAAATCGTTTGTTGCAGAGCGGATGCAGATTCTTGAAAAATCTGAAACTGTACCGCGCGGATAACCGCGCAGGAAAAGCCGGGGCTATTTCGTTTTCTGATACGCAAAACGGTCCGTTCCGTCGAACGTGTGAATGATACCGCACCGCGTATATCCGAGTTTTGTAAGGAGCTGCTGCATCGGGATGTTGTCGGCATGCGTGTCTATTCGGATGTTGCCGCACTGGTTAAATGCCCAGTCGATACAGAATGCCGCCGCTCCTTTTACACTGTGCGAGGAAGCAATCCTGTGAACAACTCCGTACTCCTTTTCGTTGAGCCATGCACCATCATAAATACGTACATACGTTGCATCAGGACCGCTTTTAAAAACAAATACGGCTGCAACTGTATCGTCCTCCGTACAGACATAACTTGTTCCTTTCATGATATCGCTTTTTACAAGTTCATCTGTCGGATAAAACGTTCCCCACTGGTCGGGATTTCCGTGAATCTTCATAAAATCCTGCGCATCATGATAGATCTTCATAACCGCAGTAAAATCATCCATTGTTGTTTTACGAATACGCATGCGGATACTATACCGCGATTAAAAAGACAGGGCAACAGCCGCACGCGCAGACTGAGATCTGGCGGTTTATTGTATTTCTGCAGTCATTCTGTTATAGTTTGACCATGATTGATCTTACATCGGTACCCGTTCCCGGAATTATCGGAGGGCTCGGGCCGGCTTCAACAGTCGACTATTACAACGGCATTATCAACGGTTTCCGTTCAGCCGTACATGAAGACATATATCCCCGGCTCGTCGTTTACAGCGTTAATATGACCGATATACTTGCAGACGTATCTGCAAAGCGGTACGACCAGCTTGCGGCAAAACTTGCAGACACTGTGCAGCAGCTTAAAAACGCAGGGGCAGATTTTGCACTCATTGCTTCCAACACACCGCATGTTGTTTTCGACCGCCTTAAAAAAATATCGCCGCTCCCGCTTATCAGCATCGTCGACGCAACTGTAGCATATACGGCTGCGCATAACTGGAAGCGGGTTCTGTTTACCGGCACACTTTTTACAATGAACAACACGTTCTATCCGGAATCATTTGCAGAAGCCGGAATAGAGTGCATCATGCCGTCGCCGGAAGACAGGCAGAAAATACACAGCATTATTTTTCCGGATCTTGAACAGGGAATCGTAACACCGGAAATGAAAGCACGATTTCAGTCTGTCTGCAATCCGGTTACGGCGGCATCGGAGAGTTCAGGCAGACCGATTGACGCCGTCGTACTCGGCTGTACGGAAATTCCGCTGCTCATTCATGACGGAGATCTGCCTGTTCCGGTCATAAACACGACTGCAGTACATATTGCAGCTGCGGTAGAGCGGATGACAAAATAATATCCGCAGGACAGAATAATCAGCAGCAGGGAGTGGATTTAATATCTTATGAACAACAAAGGAACTACAGTTGATAATCCGTTAATAAGACTGCCAACAATTGATTCAGGCCGCCTTAAAAACAATAAAACCAGCATGATCGGGCTTTTAGAAATTGATGTCACAAATCTCCGGGAACAGATAAAAGTCCTGCATAAGCAGGGCTGCAGCTTTTCATTTACTGCATGTATATTAAAGCTCCTCGGAGACACTGTTTCGGACAATCAAATAGTCCAGGCCAGACTATTAACTGACCGGAAACTGGTATTATACGAAGACGTCGATATATCGATATCAATTGAAAGATACAGCAATGGGATATATTTTCCTTTTCCGCTGATAATAAGATCGGTAAATAAAAAAAGCATAAAAGAAATAGATACTGAAATACAAAATGAAGTAAATAAAAAGATTGATACCCAGATTGATCTGTTCATGCCGGAAAAGCCGAAATCAGGAAAAATATTACTTTCTCTGTTTTTTATGCTGTCTTCAAAGTTAAGAGTTGCTATTATAAAAATAATGACACGGACGCCAATGAAGGCAAAAAAAACTATTGGTACTGTCGGCTTTGCAACTGTGAATATGACGGGAAGATTGTCAGGATGGACGTTACCGACAAAAAATCCATATAGTTTATATATTGCACTTGGTTCCGTAAATAAAAAGCCGGTTGTAGTAAACGATAAAATAGTTGCAAGAGAAATGCTGAATATGACAGCAATATTTGACCATAATGTAATAGATGGAGCTCCTGCTAAAAGGTTTATGAATGATTTTGTCAGCAGGATTGAAAATACGATAATTGATATAAACAAAAAGTAAGCGTATCGCTTCGCAACCGGTGCTGCAGGCTAAGCAACTGTTCGACAGCCGCAACGCCGGTTGAGTCACTTTTTTAGAATTTTTCTGTCTCGGGTGTTTTTCCGAATGCGTTAAAGACAGCCTCGGCTTTAGAGAAATAGAGCACTTCAAATTTACCATCGTCGACCGCGTACATATTCCTCAGAGACGGATTCGCTTCCAGCATCGCCTTTTTTGCCTCTACAGAACTGTCCCTGACCACTTCACCGGTCAGCCGTATCCATTCACCGCCGACCATTCCGGAAATTTCAACTTTCGGATTTTCAATCATCTGCTCAAAGCATTTCTTTTTGTTGCTTGTTGTAATATACAACTTTCCGTTATATATACAAACTGCACCGAACGGGCGGACACGGGCCTGATCGTGATCCGTTGTCGCAAGATAGAATGTTCCTGCTTTCTTCAAAAATTCATACGTACGTGTCATACAATAAAACCTCCAGATTCTATTCTCAGTATTGATACTGTACTAATATTAGTAGTATATTACAAGTACGATTTTTTATTATACTAAGTATCATTATAGATACTTAGTATATATACAGGAGATAGACAATGGATGCAGACGACACACTGAAGCTTTTCGGAATCTGTCCGTATGTAACTACGCAGAAATTATTTTCGGGAAAATGGAGCCTGCTCATTATGCACCTGCTTGAAGAAAAGACGCTGAGGTTCGGAGAACTTCAAAGAGCCCTCGGAAATATTACACAGACAACGCTTACAAAACAGCTGAGGTTTCTGGAGGATTATTATCTTGTTGAACGAAAAGTATTCAACACGATTCCTCCAAAAGTCGAATATTCTCTGACAGACATAGGAAAACAGTTTATTCCGGTCGTACAGGCGCTGTCTGTATTCGGAAAGGAATATATTACATTTCTAAAAACGAAAAAACCGGAAACTACCGCGTGCCAACCTTCCATTCTGTAAAAAAGGCTGATATACTGATGGCATGACGCAGCAGCAGACAATCAGTTTCCGCAAAGTAACCGGTACAGATACAGAAGCCGTACAGCAGCTGTCAGTGCTTGCGACCCGCATCGTAAAGGAACATTTTGATCCGATAATCGGTTCTGCACAGAATGATTATATGATTTCCCGTTTCCAGACAGCAGCAGCGCTCACTGAGCAGATCAACCACGGATATACGTATTACATCGTATGCGACGGCCTGGCGAACGCCGGGTTTATTGCTTTTTATCCGCGAGAGGGTGAAATGTATCTCAGCAAATTTTATCTGGACAGGACCGAGCGCGGCAAAGGAATTGCAAAAGCAATGCTGAACTTTCTCGTACAGGAAACGAAAAAGGCAGGGTTCAGTTCTATCTTTCTTAACGTCAACAGACACAACGAGGCAGTAAAAGTATACGAGCATCTCGGGTTCAGAAAAATACGCGAAGAGAAAAACGACATAGGAAACGGCTACGTGATGGATGACTTTGTTTATCAATATACAATCCCGGATGTTCACGGGGATTCTGCCTGAAAAGCAGAGGAGTCAGCTATGCTCCGTGATTCAGGCAGAATACAAAGACTTGTTGGCAGTATAACCGAACACGACCTTGAACACGTCGACTGTGCAGTGTGCGATTCATTCGGTGTTTTTGTGCCGAGTACCGGATACTGCCGCTATGCTGTCACCGAAAACCACACGCACCCCGGATATATGTTCATCATCTTCGTAAACGAAAAGCAGCATGTTATCAAACAGTCCCTTACGGTGGAAAAAGATCATCTTCTGGCATGTGCGCTTTCTCCGCATATCCCCCATACGGAAAAAATGGAAGGCGACTTTAACCGGTATTACGCCGTCATTATTGAACCAGGCTGGTTTGAAAAAATATACAGTTCGTATGCGGAAAAGGTTCCGGAACAAATGCTCTGGTATCAGTTTGAAATTCCGGCAGCAGTTGTTTTTTATCTCAGGCAGTTCTTAGACGAATATGAAAACAACAGTGCAAACTCCGAGGCCGTACTCAGCAGCCTTGCTTCAGTCGTAACGCACATTATTATCCGCGCACTGCTGCACAACAAAGGCGGCAGCAGATACGCAGCAGTTGAAACCGGCATGGGAAAGACTGTTGAATACATGGAACAGCACTTTGCAGAAAAGATAACTGTCCGGCAGCTTGCAGACACAGCCCTGCTGTCGGTACCGCATTTTGACCGGAAGTTCAGGCAGACCTACGGAAAATCACCGTTCCGGTACCTTACGGAAATACGCATTTCAAAGGCGAAGCGGCTTTTAAAAAAGACAGACGCATCCCTTACGGATACAGCATTCAGCTGCGGCTTTTCGTCTCCTGCAAATTTTACGTCGATATTCAAAAAATACACCGGTGTTACCCCGTCTTCATACCGCAGCGTATACGGGCAGAAAAAATGATTATATAGTAAAAAAAAAGATGAAATAAACAAAGAAACGGGTACAGCCTTCCGGTATGATACACAGATAAGGAAGGTATGGCATGAACAGAAACGAAATGATTCAGGCAATAAACAGGAATCCGGTATTTTACCTTGCAACGATGGACGGCAGCCAGCCGCGCGTCAGGGGTATGCTTTTGTACAGTGCCGGAGACGACGGCATTATTTTCCACACTGCAAAACAAAGAGATTTATTCGCCCAGATTATGAAAAATGACCAGGCAGAACTCTGCTTCAGCGCAGACGGCGCGCAGATCAGAATCAGCGGAAAGCTTGAGCTTGTCGAAGACGACACGCTCAAAGACAAAATCGCGTCACATCCGACGCGCGCCTTTCTCGCCCCCTGGCGGAACTCAATTCCCGCTGAAGAATTTCATAAACAGTTCGCGGTGTTCAGGATGGCAGAAGGTCATGTTACCGTGTGGACTATGGAGCGGAATCTCGAACCGAAAATCGAATTCGACTACTGAAAGACGGTATCATTTTTCCCGCTGCCGTATGCCTGTCACACCTGTTTCACCCGGCGCTGTCCGATAATTGTCGGAACAAACGATACAAGTGAACCAGCTGCGATTATAATTATGCCCCAAAGCATGGCCGGTGCAATGTTTTCATGAAGAATGAGCAGAGCGAGGACAGGCGCAAGCACCGGTTTTATAAAAAACACAAGGGAAGCAAGAGACGGGCTTGTGTATTCCATCGCCATAAAATATGCTGCAAATCCCCCGCCGGTCACTGCAATGCAGATATAGAGAAAAATCGGAATTACCGACGGAGTATACCCCTGCAAGAGGGAAATGTCCGCAAAAACGGAAAGTCCTGCGTTTTTCAGCATATCAGATACAGGCCCGATATGGCTGATTGCTATAAGCAGCAGCAGTTCAACGGAACCGAATAAAAAAGAACCGCATGTTACGGCCGTACCGCCGTACAGGCTGCATCCTTTTTTGCCGGACACACTGTAAAGCGCAAAAAAAATGACTGACAGTCCGGCATACAGGAAACCTGCAGGCGTTCCGGCAGAACGGGCACCTGTTACAATTACAGCAATACCTGCAACATCAAGAAGCAGTGCCGCAGCTTCATGCTTCCTGACAGGTTCGTGGATAAAAAGAAAGGCAAAAAGCAGGACAAAAACCGGATTGGAACTGAAAAGCACTGCCACGGCAGAGGCGTTTGCATGTACGACCGAAAGTTGATAAAACATCATGCTCAGTACGACATTGTACAGACCAAGCAGGGCAAAATAACCTGCGGTACGTACCGTAATTCTTTTTCCGTGTGATTTCAGAGAACGTACTGCAAAAGGAAGAAGAAAGAGTCCTCCGATAAAAAAACGTGTACAGGTAAGCTGAACCGGATTGAACAACCCTGAAACGGCTTTCAGCGCGACCTCCATGGAACTGAACAGGACTGTTGATAATGCAATGAAGATTATCCCTTTTTTTATATTCATTTTTTTTCTGCCTCGAAACAGAATAAAAAGATACTAGTTCAAATCACTCCTTTTTGCAAGAAAACACATGCCGGCAGAATTTTTGACGGTATCACACTTCTCACGAGGCAACGACAGTACTCTTTTCTGAAAGTAGTACACCTTTTCTTTATACAATTTTTATACGCCGCACATCTTTTTTTATACCTCCTTTATTTCCGCTCCGGTATCATTTTTTATTCGTGCGGAGGGTTTAATACCCCGCCCCTTGGGGCGTATGAAGGGTATTAAATCCCGACTGCGAAACCTTTAGAGAACAACATACCCCGCTGCTTGCGGGGTTGTTGATTGAAGGGACGGAAATAACGGAGGTATACCGCATGTTCAGATTTTTAGCCGGAAAACAACATCAGCTTGCTGTCGTTGCCGGTGCAAGCCGGTTCGGGACACAGACAGCAGGGCTTTTTTCGGAAAAAGGATACGATGTTGTAATCATTGATGCAGACTCAGGCGCATTCAGCAAACTGCCTGATAATTTTGACGGCCTTACTATTGAAGGTGATGCATCGGACACGTTTGTGCTTGAAGCTGCACGTATCAAAAGAGCAGCAATATGCGTCGCTGCCACCGACAGCGACAGTACGAACAGCCTCATAGCGCAGATTGCGGCATGCGTGTACGTAGTTCCAGCCGTATACTGCAGGCTCAGCGATACAGCCAACGCGGATATGCTGACAAGATGCCGTATACACATCATCTGTCCGTCAGACCTCTGCCTGCAGGAATTCGAGCGCCAGAGCAGGCTGGCAGACAACGGAGGAATACTGTAATGAAAATTGCCATAACAGGAGGGAAAGCCGAAGCTGACTTTCTGGCTGCTTCTCTGAAAGAGCACCATAAACTCGCAGTCATAAATCCGGACACGGAATATGCCCGGTATCTTGCAGATATACACAACATCCCTGTCGTCTGCGGAGATCCGCGGAAAGCATATGTTCTTGAGGATGCAGGCATACGGCATTTCGATGCACTTGTGTCGCTTATGGCAGACGATGCCGACAGCCTTGCTGTCTGCCAGCTTGCAAAAGAAAAATTCGGTGTTAAAAAGACAATAGCAGTCGTGACGAATCCGCGTAATGTCGAACTGTTCAGAACATTCGGCGTTACGGAAGTTGTCAGTTCTGCGTACATGGTTTCGCAGCATCTGGCACAGCTTTCGACACTCAGCAGTCTGGTCAGCTCGTTTTCCCTGGAAAACGAAAAGATCGTACTGACTGAACTCGATGTCTCGCCGGGAAGCCGTACCGCAGGACTGCCCGTATGCAGTATGCACCTTCCCCCTCATGTCATCATTGCATGCATCATACGCAGCGGAAACATGATCGTTCCGGACGGACAGACTGTCGTCAATACGGGGGACAGGCTCGTTGTCCTTTCGGCGGCGGAGGTGCAGAACAAGCTCATCGCACTTTTCATGCCGGAGAAAGGCAGCATATGATTCCTGTATATCTCGGTTTATTCTGCATGGGAGCGGGATGCACCGTACTTCTTCCCCTCCTTGTCCTGCCCTTCTATCCTGCAGAATGCATCTATGCATGGTGGTACCTGTACCCCGGTGCAGCAGCACTTGCCGCCGGCGGACTTATTACCTGTGCCGCACGGACAAAGCTGTATAAAAACGGAAGTGAACAACAGAACCGCCTTAAACTGCACCAGGATTCGGCAGTCGTGCTTGCGGGCTGGCTTACCGCAATTGCCGTCAATGCGCTGCCGTTCATCCTGTCGGGGACATATACGGTTACACAAGCCGTGTTTGAATCAGTCAGCGGATGGACAACGACAGGGCTTTCCGTCGTCGACGTCGACAAAGCGCCGCACATTCTGCTCATGCACCGCAGCATCATGCTGTTCTTCGGCGGTATCGGCATCATTCTTTCCGTACTTTTCTTCCGCAGCGGTTCAGGCGGACTCCGGCTGTATACGGCGGAAGGACACGCGGATATGCTTGCTCCTGACGCCGGAAAATCGGCACGGTACATCACGTATATTTATGCCGGATATATCGCCGGCGGCACAGTCCTGTACCGCATCGTGGGCATGAACTGGTTCGACGCAGTAAACCATTCGATAGCAGCGCTTTCGACAGGCGGCTTTTCCACCCATTCGGAAAGCATAGGCTATTTTCACAGTGCGGCAGTTGAAGCAGTAACAGTCATCCTCATGCTGCTCGGCAGCATGAATTTTCTCGTTCATCTGTACATGCTCACCGGCAGATGGAAAAATGTCTTCCTGTACGGTGAGACAAAAACTGCCGCAGTTGTCCTTGCGTTCAGCATCCCTGCCGCTTCATTCGGTATCTACCGGACACTTGCGCCGTATACAGGGCATATCGGAGCAAGCGTCAGGGCGGCCGTATTCCAGACGGTAAGCGCACTCACAACGACCGGATTCCAGACAGCAGCATCGTTCGACGGGATTCACCCTTCCCTGCTGCTGCTGTTTACCGTACTCATGCTCATCGGCGGCGGTGCCGGTTCAACTGCCGGCGGTATCAAACAGTACAGACTGTACACGGCATGCAAGGATTTGTACTGGACAATCAGGGATTCCTGTACGGGCAAAATGACAGTCAATCCGCACCACATACACAGCCAGAACCGCATACTGACAGCGGAAGAAAGCGGCCGGAGGGAGGTACTTTCATTCATTTTCATATATATGATATGCTTCTGGGCAGGAACAGGCATCCTTTCACTGTACGGACATCCGGTCGGAAACTGTATGTTTGAAGCTGCTTCCGCACTCGGTACCGTCGGCCTTTCCTGCGGCATCATGGTTTCCGGCGCTCCGGCTCCTGTACTCTGGACAGGAAGCGTCCTCATGTTTCTCGGACGTGTTGAACTGTATCTGGTGTTCTTCGGCAGCATAAGGATACTGCAGGATATCCGGAGCCGGCTGCAGACAGCCATACTGTATAAGAAGGACAGAATATGATGGAAAAAAAAGGGGTGTTCAGCAGAAAATGGATTGTCAGAGCCGGTAAAACACTCGGCATGTTCGCCGCGATGATGCTGCTCGCCGTTGTATTCGACAGGCTCAGGCTCCGTCAGGAAAATACACTCATGGTATTCCTCACGGGTATTCTCGTCATCGTCGTGGAAACAGGGAGCTATCTGTGCGGTTTCGTCACATCTGTCCTCTGCGTTGGCGTATTCAATTATTTTTTCGTCGAACCGTATTACACGTTTTACATAAGCGACATAAACAACGTCATTTCACTTGCTATTTTCTTTATCGTATCGATTTTCGCAGGGATGATTGCATCGCGGCTGCAGCAGCAGATATACCTCACGTCCCAGCTCGAGAAAACAAAGGCGGAAATCGAAAAAGAAAAGACGCGGAGCATGCTGCTGCGCTCCATTTCCCACGACCTCCGCTCACCGCTCACCGGCATAGCCGGTTCAAGCAGTTTTCTCGCCGAAAATTACGATACCATTCCCCGTGAAGATGCGGTAGCCCTCCTTGGAGACATGGAGAAGGACGCAAATTCCCTTATCCGCATGGTCGAAAATCTGCTTAACATGACGCGTATTCAGGACGGGCGGCTTGTCATACGTAAAAAAAGGGAAGTACTTGACGACCTCGTTTCCGATGCCGTATCGCGCGCCGTCAAAAAAGGAAGCACGCATAAAGTCGTACTTACCCCTGACTCAGGCATTCTGCTCGTCCCGGTCGACGGACAGCTGATGACACAGGTATTCGTCAATCTGCTCGACAACGCCGTAAAATACACGCCCGGCGGAACGACGATAACTGTACGCACGATTCTGTCGGAAGACGGCCGAAGTGCAGTCATAACGGTTGCCGACAACGGCCCGGGTATTCCTCCGGGCAGTATCGATCATGTATTTGAGAACTATATTACCGGAGCCGGTTCCGACAGGGGGCGCGGCCTCGGCCTCGGGCTGCCTATCTGCCGGACAATCATGGAAGCACACGGCGGCACAATCTCTGTGCATAATGCACCGGAAGGCGGCGCCGTGTTTACACTCACCCTGCCGCTGTCAGATGCAGATACGGAAGGAGCAGCCGGCGCGCAGCTGAAATCCCGGGGAGGCATACCTGTATGAGCGTTACCGAACGGCAGGCAGACGTACTGCTTATAGAAGACGACAGTTCGATTGCACGGTTCATCACCGTTTCATTAAAAGCTGCACACATCAGGTGCACCGCAGCTGCGACAGGTGCAGAAGGCCTTTCCCTGTACAGTGCAAACAATCCCGATTTAGTACTGCTCGACCTCGGGCTGCCCGACATTGACGGTACTGCAGTTCTGTCACAAATACGAAATTCATCGAACGTACCGGTTATCATTGTTTCCGCCAGGGATCAGGAACAGGACATCATTGATGCGCTCGACCGGGGAGCAGACGACTATATCACCAAACCGTTCCGGCCCGGCGAACTGCTTGCACGCATCCGCGCCGGACTCCGCAAAGGCCGGCCGCTGCAGGAACAGGCAGCACCGTTTGAATACGAAGGCCTTTCCGCTGATTTTGAAAAACGTATTGTGACTGTCGACGGCGAAGAAGTTCATCTGACACCGACCGAATATAAGCTGCTTGAAGTACTCATCGCAAACCGCGGCAAAGTACTCACCCACCGGTTCCTTGCCGGGCAGGTGTGGGGGCATACCGCGGTAGACGATTTCCAGTTCGTACGCGTGACAATGGCCAATCTCCGGCGTAAAATAGAAAAGGGAGACGCAGGTTTCAGGTACATACTGACAGAAACAGGCGTCGGCTACCGGTTCAAATCGCAGTAATATCTTAAGGGAACCTCTGAAAATTTCAGTTTTCAGAGATGGCCTTAATTAATTGGAGTACACTATGAATCCCGTAATTAAAGCGTTATACGACCGTAAATCGGTTCGCGCGTATCTTGATAAACCGGTATCTGAATCAGAGCAGAATCAGATCATCGACGCAGCTATTCAGGCGCCCTCTGCCGGAAATCAGATACTCTATACGATTCTTCATATTGAGGATCAGAAAATAAAAAATCAGCTGGCCGTGCTGTGTGATAATCAGCCGTTTATTGCAGCCGCACCGTTTGTTCTTATCTTTCTTGCGGACTGCAGAAGATGGCTTGACGGATATTCATATGCAGGAATAGATGCCGTCGAACCGGGACAGGGAGACATACTTCTTGCATGCGAAGACGCGGCTATAGCAGCACAAAATGCCGTAACAGCGGCGGACTCACTCGGAATAGGCTCCTGCTACATCGGGGACATACTCGAAAATAAAGAAAAAGTTTCGGCTTTGTTAAATCTCGATGAATATGTGCTGCCCATAACAATGGTCGTATTCGGATATCCGACGAAGCAGCAGGCGGAACGGCAGAAACCAAAAAGGTTTAATAAAAAATATATCGTCCGGAAAAATACATACTCCCGGATGGAAAAAGACGAAATGACGGAAATGTTCAAAGAAGTACATTCTGAGAAGGGATACGACTATACGGAATTTATGAAAGCGTTTTATGCAAGAAAATACATGTCAGACTTTTCCAGGGAAATGACCCGTTCGGTGCATGAATATCTGGCAGCCTTCAAAAGCAGTAAATAATAAGGGAGTGCGGCAATGAGTAAATATGATCCGTTGTGGAAAAACATCCGGGAAACAGGAAATGAAAAAGATGTATTAACATTTTCTGAGATAAAAGATATTCTCGGTTTTGAAATTGACCATTCTTTTCTTACGTATAAAAAGGAGCTTAAGGAATACGGGTACGAAATAATAAAGATATCGCTGAAGGATAAAAAAGTATTTTACAAAAAGTTCAGCAATATATGAACGGCCGCGGCGCTTTCTGACCAAGACGTGTACGATTAAGGGCACCTCTAAAAAGTACACTAAAGTATCCCTCCTCTCCTGCAAAAGTGACTCGAGAGTTTATAGATAAACGCAACAGCAAGGCAGTATACTTATCATTCAGTATACTTTTACAGGATGACCTATGGATATACGTTTTGAACACCTGTCCGAAATACACAGAAAACCGGTGATTGATATTTTTAATTATTATGTTGAAAATTCATCTGCCGCTTACCGCGGAGAAAAAGTTGATTATCAGTTTTTTGATAATTTCATTTCCGATGATGGTGTAATAAGCTCATATGCGGTGCTTGATAATAAAAACGACGTCGTCGGTTTTTGTACGCTTGAATTTTATAAAAACGTATCGACATTCCGTACGCTAGGCGATGTCATGTATTTTTTTAAACCTGAAGCCACGGGAAAAGGTTTTGGGAAAGCTGTCCTGCAGAAACTTGAAACGGACGCAGTAAAAAAAGGAATAAATAAAATCGTCGTTGATATTTCTGACGAAAACACTGGAAGTATCGAGTTTCATACAAAAAACGGCTTTCATGAATACGGCAGACTGAAAGACTGCTGGGAAAAGCACGGACGAAAACTCGGAATAGTATTTATGGAAAAGGTATTAAACCCTCCGCACGAATAAAGTTTCAGGAAAAACTGAAAATCATTTTCCCCTGTAGTATAATCAAGACTGTTAGTACAGGAGGAGAGAGAAATGGGACAGGGAATAGATATAAATCTCTGGTTTAATAATAACGCCGGAGAAGCAGTTGATTATTACCTTTCTATATTCAAGGATAGTAAAATCATCGGAACTGAATATTATACAGAAGCCGGAGAAGAAATCACCGGTCACAGGAAGGGGGATATTGTAACCGTTGAATTTGAACTGCTTGGAACCCGTTTTGTAGCAATTAATGCAGGTCCTGAATTTACATTCAGTCCGGCAGTATCTTTTTCAGTAACATGCAGAACGCAGGAAGAAATTGATTATTACTGGGATGCATTGTCGGCCGTACCCGAAGCGGAACAATGCGGATGGCTGCAGGACAAATACGGCCTTTCCTGGCAGATAGTGCCTGTCATTTTGATTGAAATGATGGAAAAGGGAAGTCCGGAACAACGGAAAAGAATAACAGAAAAATATCTGGGAATGAAGAAGTTTATTATTAAAGACCTGGAGGAAGCGTTCGCTTCTGATGGCAGTAATAACATGCTGAATTAACAGAGGGAAATAACACACAAATATCAGGAGTAACAATGGCTGATTCTCTTATTGCATACTGCGGGCTGTATTGCGGTGCATGCAGTTTTCAGGTTGCGTATGAAACAAAGGACAAAAAGCATCTGGAAAATATGCCTTCCAGATATGACAAATATAAAAATGCTGAACCGGAAAACTGCCCCGGATGCAGGCTGGAAAACAAATGCGGTGACTGTAAAATACGGGATTGCGCCGTCAGTAAAAAGGTCGATTACTGCATACAATGCGGAGACTATCCGTGTGAAATAATAACAGCATTCGGAAATGACGGTGTTCCCCATCATGCTGAAATATTTAACAACCTGAAGGAACTTAAGGAACTGGGTGAAAAAGAATGGCTGGAAAGAAAGAAGCAGGAATACATGTGTCCGGTATGCAAAACACGCTTCAGCTGGTATAACAAGAAATGTACTTGTAACTGATTTTATCCCTATGGCAACAACGGGAGGAAGTAATAAGATGGAAATAAGAAGATGGAAATAAGAAGATGCAGAAAAGCCGGTTTTTCCGTCATCGGAAAAGAAGGTTCCACGAATGACGGAAACGATTTTATAATGAAACTTTGGGACGATGCAAACAGCCATTTCAATGAAGTCGCACAGCTCGCAAAAAAAGACAATTCAAATATTCCTTCAGGTGTCTGGGGTGCTATGAGCGACTTTTCCCGCAGTTTTAAACCGTGGGAAGAAAATTTAACAAAAGGCCTGTACCTTGCAGGTGTCGAAGTAATAGATACAGCCGAAGCTCCTGACGGATGGGTAAAGTGGACACTGCCGGGTTTTGAGTATCTGTATATCGAATCCGGCAGCGACAAAATGAAAGATATTACTGAAGTCCTTGATTACATAAATAAAAACGGGGAACAGCTCGCCGGTGCCATACAGGATTTTACAAATCCGGCAGAGGAAAAACAGTACATGTATTTTCCTGTAAAAAGAATATAATAACCGGATTCTCAACAGTCCTTCATAATTTCGTTCAGCTCCCTGCGCGATGGTATCCCTGTTTTTTCAAATATGTTCGCAAGGTGACGTTTTACCGTCACAACCGAAATATACAGCTCTTCGGCAATTTCCGCATTCGTCAGTCCCTGAGCTGCAAGCCGCGCAACTTCACGTTCGCGCCTCGATAAAAGAGATGCACGGGAACCGGCAGTCCCTTCTGCTGCATCATGTTTCTTTAATTCCTTCTCTGTGCACGCTTCCGTATCAGGGCCGGATGCAGGAAACAGCATTGAACAGAGGATGTGCAGCGCTGTCCCGTATAAAAGCGGGCGCAGGCCGAGGGCAATCTTTACTGCAAATTTTCTGAGGCTGGCATCAACCGGTTCGTCTGCAGCAGAGGCAGCAGGACTGCTGACAGCCGAAAGGACAAGCAGCACAGCAAGAAACGAGCCGGTAAAAAAAACATATTTTTTGAACGCTGTACCGAATACAGCCGTTCTCTGTCTGTAAGATTTTTCTGTACTATTAAAAACAGCCGTACAGGAAAGAACCACCGCAGAACAGACGACGAACAGCAGTTCGCGCAGCGAAATACTATCCCTGACAGTAATTCCCGCGGACAGTACTGAGGCGGCGGTAAAAGCTGCAAGCAGCAGCAGCCTGAAAATCTGTTTCCTTGCCAATGTTTTATCCTTATGATGCACTGATTTCATCATCGGGGTTCAGCTATCTGCCCTCACATGATTCCGAACGGCGGCTTACAAAAGCTTTTACTGGCAGCAGCATAAGGCAGAATACCAGTGCATACAAAACGGGAAGCAGCGCAACATACATATTCGGAACCAGTGCACTTTTATTTTCAAGATTACGCAGCATACCGACAATTCCTGTAATCGTCATACAGCCGGCTGCAGCCACCAGTACACGCATTACCAGACTGACCGCTCCTGCCAGGCAGGGCTGCTCTCCTGTCCCCGGTTTACGCCCCGAAACGGCAGCAGAAAGTGCACGGCCAAAATCACGAAGACTGCCGGAACACAGCAGCGCCGAAAGTATCCAGAGGCCTAAGCCCAGAAACGACGGGACATCAAACGGTACGGGAATCATCTTATCATTTTTCATGGAAACATGCTTCGTAAACAGAAAGGCTGCAATAAAAAACAGGATGAGTACACAATACGTACCAATTCCTTTCAGTTTTTGCAAGAGGGAGCGCTTCTGAAAAGAATGTGCTTCTTCGTCACGGTCTTCGGCCATAACGGAAAACATACGCCGTTCAAGACCGGCTGAAACCGGATTCATGACAAGCATGAACAGCAGCGCATATGCAGGAGAAAGCAATACCGCTGCAAGATTAGGTCCGGCATATTCACGGGTATCATAATTATACAGAAAAAATATCAGCGCAACGAATGAAATAAAAACACCACTGTACAGCTGCGTATGAACCGCAAGATCGACCGATGCTTTAACATTTTTCAGTTTTTCAAGCGGTACGTTTTCCGTCTTTTTCCGGGGAAGAAAAATAAAGACAAAATCCTTCATAGCCCCGGACAAGACAAGCATAGCGGCAGTACACAACAGCAGTATACCGGCCAGTGCAAAATCGAACAGCATAAAAAAAGAGTTGCCTGCTGCAATGTTTATTCCGTATGAAATAAGTATCGTCGCAGCGAGCGAACACAGTAATTGTACAAGCATAAAACCTCCTGATGCAAAGCACCCGACCCGCACTCCGGAACGGCATGCCCTGCAAACTGTTTTGAGTATCACGCACATTTACCCGGCAGGCAAGGGTGCAGAAGATGTATTTTCGGATGTATTCCGAAACGGAAAAATCGACATGGAACTATTCCCAAGGTTCCGCTTACAGCTCGTCCTGCATCAAAAAAATCAGTCGCATCAAATCATATCATGCAGGAGTCCTGCATCAAAAAACAGTCATACCAGGTTGCATCATAAAAGATGAGTGATATACTGAGCTATAGTAAGGAAAGCGCGTAAAGAATATATACAAAAAATGATAGTATAACAGGAGGATTCCATGCCCGACAGGGAAGTACAGACGATTCGTGACCTTATTTTCTATCAATATGCAAAAATCATTGCAAAGGCAGCGCTCGGTCCTGATGCAAAGAAAAGTGCATACGGATTTATAAAGACAAAATTCCGGGAGCTGCGCGACAACAAGGAAAAATGGTCAGACATTCTCAGGGAGGATAAAGAGTTCGTCAACTCTGAAAAAGTATGTGCCTACTGCGGCGGTACAGATCATCTTGAATGGGAGCACATCGTCCCCCGTTCTCTTGCCATAAACGAACGGTGCGCCGGATGCGACCGCATTCAGGGGATACACAATCAGATATGGGCTTGCCGCTCATGCAATTCAAAAAAAGGTACGATGGGACTCTACCACTTCATGAAGGAAATTCATCCAGACGTAAAACCATTCTCGGACTGTATTCCGCCGCTGCTTGAAAAAAAATACCTCAAAACAATCTGGTGGTGCCACCAGTGCAGAGGTACACTCGACTGGGACGGAAGCAGTAAACCTGACGGTACAAAACTTGATGTGTTCGATCTTGATTTAACGTAAACTAAAATGATAGTTATTTAATAGAGGAAAATATGAACGACATACGCTGGCATAAATCAGGGCAAAGCCTGATTACTGAAATCTCTGAGGAACAGGTTCCGGAAAACACCTGCTGCATCTGGCCGCTGGGGCAGTGCGGTTTTGTTTTAAAAACGGCAGATGCAGTTATAGGAACAGACCTTGTACTTTCGCATTTATACGATGCGGAGGGGATATCTCCCAGACTGTACCCTCCCCCGTTTGCACCTGATGCAGGGCTGAAACTCTCGCTGCTGCTTGTATCGCATAATCATTCAGATCACCTTGACGTTCCGACAATAGAGGGACTTTTAAAGACAAACCCGGATTTGAAGGTTGTAATTCCGGCGGCTGTAAAAAATGAAGTGACTCTTTCGGATGACAGAATCATATACCTGAAACAGGATACTCCGGCGGCAATCCCCGGCGGATCGGTTACCGGCATTGCGACAGCCCATGACGTGTACCGGTACGATGAAGAAGGCTCTTCATTCAGCCTCGGATACGTCATCAGGCAGAAAGGAATTACTCTTTTTCATTCAGGCGATGCATTGTCCGACCGGCTCCTGCTGCAGAATGTCGTGCACGCTCATCCTGATGTTGTGTTCCTTCCCATCAACGGGCGGGATGCGGTACGCACGAATGCAGGAATTATCGGCAACATGACTATGGAAGAAGCCGTGCTTCTGGCACAACAGGTATCGCCGGAAGTATTTATTCCCATGCATCATGATATGTTTGCAAACAACGGATTCGATATAGACATCTGCAGGCAGTATGCGGAAAAGACGATACCTGACATAAAGACAATCATTCCGCTGCTTGGGCAAAAGATAGCGCTGAAATTCTGAACGGCACCGTTTCAGTGACGGAACGTTTCCTCCAGCTTCTTTTTTGTTTCTTTCCAGTCAGGGACAAATGACGCGAGCGTTTCATAAAAAGCCCGGCTGTGATTCGGATGAATTATATGGCACAGTTCGTGATAGATAACCTGTTTGATGCAGTACGGTTCGGCACAGACAAGCAGCGTGTTGAGCGTCATACGCGGAGGGCGTACCGTATCGGTACCCGTCCGGCCGAAAAGCGCGGTACGCAGCGTTGCGGGCCGTCTGGCTTTCCGCTGAGAGAGACTCCCCCAGCGGCTTTTCATCGTGCGGAGGCGCAGTTCCGGCTGCACCGCATCAGGATACCGCTCTGAAAAACGTTTCCAGCATTCGCCGAGCAGTTCCGTAAATATTGCAAGAGCCTGATTCCGCAGCCATGTTTCAACGGTGTGCTGAACGTCGGGCACTGCCCTGTTCCGGGGACGGACAACAAGATGGTTCCCGTCGCGGTATACCGGAGTCCCGGCTTTTCCAGCCGGTTTTCCGCCCTCATCCGCGATACGCAGAATGTACGGCTTACCGAGGTACATAATTGTTTCGCCGGGGACATAGGCATGATGCAGAGGGAGCACGGCCGCCGGCGTGCTGATTTTCTTTTGTATCCATTTTTCTTTCGAGGCAACTATTTCATCGATTTTTTCCCGCGGCGCAAACAGAGGTGCACGGACAATGAGCGTCCGGTCAGGGAGGATTGATATCTGAACGGTTGTACGGCGGCTGCGGATAAGGGTGTAGGGAAACATGAACTCCTCTTCTGATGGTGTCCTGAATATATACCTCAAAAAAGTTTTTGGGAAGCAGACGCCGCCTGATTGAACATTCAGAAGTTTGCAGGTGCGCTTCCCAGAGGAAACGTATAGACAGCGATTACTTCGAGGAATGAATGTTCGATTGCCTGTACTGAATTTCTGCGCGGCCGTAGCTTGCATACAGCGTCATCTCTGTTCCAAACGATTTATCCTGTACGCTTTCCCTTCCTGTTATTTCACCTTTTACGATTTTATCGACAAGGTCTATCATGTCGCACAGCATGCCGAGATTGACGGGATTATAATTCGGAATAAGCGGCGACTGAAAACGCTGGCGGTAATGGCCGCCGTAAAAATTCATTCTTCCGCCTCGTGCTATGAGCCATTGTAAAAACGCGGTCAGATTTTCGTAAAATTTATCAAGGGGCAGTGCACCCGGAACCTGCATCCATACGCCGTAGCCGCTGCCAATCGCATCTCCGGTAAAAACCGAATCAGATTTTTTTTCATAGAATGCGACGCTTCCGGGACTGTGGCCGCCTGCCTGGCAGACTTCAAGTCCTATAGTTCCCAAATCGATACTGCTGCCGGTCCGGATATCAGTTGTTGCAGCAAAGTCCAGTTTTTTATCACATCCCATCCGTTCAAGCAGCTGTCCTGCTATGGCCGCATCCTCGTGGTTCATGTACACCGTATCAAATTCATCCATATGATACACGTGATCGATATGGGCATGTGTAATGACGAGCACAAGCGGCTTATCGGTATAGTGCCTTATAAGGGGAATAATTTTTTCTCCGGGAGATATTCCCGTATCAATGACAGCAGCCCTTTCAGTACCTTCGATTACATAAAAAGAATCTTCTCCCTCATCAAGAAAACTGTATATACCATCTGTAATTTTCCATACCTGACAATTTAACATAAACACCTTTCCTATATGTATTTTTCCGGATCATTCAAATATGATGACAGTAGTAAATAGGTACCGCCGATCCGCTCCTGTGTTTCCAGATCTTTATCATCATAAATTATTCTGATGCGTTGATTTTTCGGAGTGTATATAAATATTTTTAATTTATTAACAAGTTCTTCTTTAAATACATCGTCTGCAAAACGAAAATCGCCCTGAAAGACAATGACAGTCGGGTCTATACAGACCTGAATATTGTGAAGCGCTATTGCGAACATATCCGCATAATAAACCGACTCCTTTCTGCAGAATGCATCCCCTTCCGCCGAAGCCGCAAACAGATCTTTAAATGTTACGTCCTGTATGGGAATACGGGAAAGCAGGCTTGCTTCGTATTCAACATGATAAAGTTCCAGCCGCTTACGCAGACGGTCACGGTTTACCATCTGCTCAAGGCACCCGTTTTCTCCACAGGCACACTTTTCAGGAACGTGGGAATCGACAATCATGTGGCCTATAATACCGTCAAGATGGTTGTATCCGAGCTTCAATGCACCGTTGTCGAATATAGCACCGCCGATACCCGAAGATGCATAAATACTCACCAGCAGATTGTCCTTTCCCAGCTCCTGATGCTCCTTCATAAAACCTGAACCGGCAACACGCCCGTCCGCAAGGACAAACACATTGCTGCAGTCGGGGAACATCTTTTCAAGCGGTTCTCTCAGGGACTTTCCATAATCCGATGCAGGCCAGTACGGAAAGGGAGTTGCTACTGTCAGGCAGTCATCCACATCAGTTCCAAGCGGTACCGACATGCAGATGCTTGTAATGCATGTTCTGTCAGCAATAATTTCTCCGATTCCTTTTTCTATCTGCTCCCACATACATTTCATGCTTACAATACGCAGTGAGGGGCTTTTCCACACGGCTGTCTCATGATAAAACAAATCCGTTACACGGAGCTGTATCTCATGATGATGGATAAAAATCAGAAGGAATCGTTTCGAGGGATTCAAGCTGAACAGTTTCGGTGGTTTGCCGCCGACTTCAGAGCTGGTTCCCTTTTTTAATTCAATAAGCAGTCCGTTATCTATATAATATTTAATAATTTTATCGATTGTCTGTCTGCTTATTTTTGTTATTTCATTGATGTCAGCGATTGCCATATATTCCGAATTCTCAAAAGTTTTCAACACCGATTTGCGGTTTTCAACTCTTAAATCAGAAGGCATCGCCTTTAACGATTTTGCCATATCATTCTCCAATTGCTGCTTTCATAATATTTGTTTCAGATATATTGCCGGCCTTTCTCGTCAGTTCACCGTTGATTTTTCCTCCTGCTAAAACAAGTATTCTGTCGCTCATAGACATAAGTTCCGGCATGTCCGAAGATACCATTATAATGGATACTCCCGATTTTGTAAGTTTGCTCATAATTTTGTAAAAGTCTGCCTTTGTCCCAACGTCAATTCCTTTTGTCGGTTCATCAAGAAAAAGAATGCAGGGATTCGCCATAAGCCATTTTCCCAGAATAACTTTCTGCTGGTTTCCTCCGGAAAGGTGAACCACTTCCGTTTCCATATCCGGTGCTTTTATTTTCAGGCTGCTGCATTGTGCCTGAACAAGCTCCTTTTCTTTTTTGCGGTTAATAAAAAAGAAATTTGATATTTTGCCAAGATTCGCAAGAGACATATTTTCCTTAATCGAAAGCATCCACACAATGCCGTTAAGTTTCCGCTCTTCGGTAATAAAGCCTATTCCGTTCTGTATAGCCTGCAGCGGATTCTTTATCTGAACTTCCTTATTATTAATAAACACTTTTTTCTTTACGTTCTTCTGGTACTGCCCGAATACTGCCCCCAGACATTCACTTCTGCCTGCTCCCACAAGACCGCCGATACCGAGTATTTCTCCTTTATGAAGCGTAAAGCTGACATCATCCACGATATTTTTTCCGTGTATGGACGGATGAGGCACCGTTAAATGTTCGACACGCAGAACTTCATCTCCCGGTTCCGTCTGCTCCTTCGGATACAGGTTCTCTATTTTCCGTCCGACCATTTCCTCTATCAGTATCTGCTTTTCAACGTCTTTGATATCATGTGTGTTGATGGTACGTCCGTCACGCATAACTACGACGCGGTTGCAGATGCGGTATATTTCTTCCAGCTTGTGGCTTATATACAAGCATGAAACGCCCTGTTCCCGTAAGGTCGAAAGAATGCGCATTAATATGTCGACCTCATTTCCCGTAAGAGCTGTTGTCGGTTCATCCAGTACTAGTATTTTCGGGCTCTTGGAAACCGCACGCATAAGGCTTAATAATTGTATCTGTCCGCTGTTAAGATTTCTGACGATGGTTTTAACATCAATGTCAAGTTCCGCCTGTTTTACCAGATTCCTGGCAGACTGATACAGTTTTCTGTAATCAACAAATCCGTTCCTGCCGGGCAGATTTCCGACGAAAAGATTCTCCGCGACAGAAGAATCAAGCAGCATGTTCATTTCCTGATATACCATCTCAATTCCGCGTGCCTGCGCATCATAGACGGAATCAAATTTAACCGGCATGTTGTCAATCAGAATGTTTCCGTCATATTCCGCGGAAACATAGCTGCCTGAAAGTATCTTCATCAAAGTGGATTTGCCCGCACCGTTCTCTCCGCATATTCCCAGAATCTCGCCTCTGTTCAGTTCTATATTTACATCATCAAGGGCAAGAACTCCGGGAAAGCGTTTAGTAATATGAGCCATCTTTAACAGTAATGTATCCATAATCACCTCGATCAGACAGTACCAGCGTTTTTAGAACGTCTGTACTTATCTATAAAGAGCGATACGACGAGAATAAGCCCGAATATCATATTCTGCCAGTTTGTCGAAACATGCATCAGAACAAGTCCGTTGTTTATAACAGCGAGAAGCAGACATCCCAGGAAAGATCCCAGTATGGAACCCGTTCCGCCGAACATCGATGTCCCTCCTATAATGACCGCAGCCATAATGGTAAGCTCCGTCCCTTCGCCTGCCGCCGTCTGACCGCTGTTAAAACGAGAGCACATACAGATACCGCAGAACGCGCAGAATACGGAAACGGTGGTCTCAATGAGAAACCGCGTCTTAACAACTTTTATGCCTGCAAGTTTTGCAGTCTCTTTGTTTCCGCCTATAGCGCACAGGCTCCTGCCGAATTTTGTATATACGAGGATTACATGCATAAGGATTCCGATAACGATTGCTATCAGAATGGTCCAATGGACTTTTCCGAATAGTTTCCCCTGCCCCAGTATTTTAAATGCGTCGTTCTTCAGCCCTGATACAGCAACGCCTCCCGTTGTGACAAGAATAAAACTATCTATGATTTTTGTCAGCCCCAGAGTAATAATAAATGCGGGCAGGTCGAACCTTACGACAAGAAACGATTTTATTAATCCTATAATAAAACCGGAGAAAAGGCCGAGCATAATTGAAGGCAGTATGGCCCAGTGAAGGACGGCGAGCCCCCAGCCGCAGACAACGCCTCCCAATGCGGTTGCAGCGCCGATTGAAAGGTCCATTCCGGCGCAAATCATAAGCAGTGTAAGAGGTGCCGCGACGATGAACGTATAACTTGTAGAGCGCAGGATATCGATTACGTTATTAACCGCAAAAAAGTTTTTATTAACGAATCCGATTACGATAAGCAGGAGCAGCAGGGGTAAAAATACACCGGCCTCCGGTTTCTCCAGCACCTTCTTTTTCAATAACACATCAAGTGTTGTATTCTGTAGTTTTTCCGCCATAGTATTATTCCTTTCTGCAGGACAGGCGTACTGCCTGTCCCTGAGTTTTTAAAGGGTTAGCCCTTTGTCTGCCGCATATTCCTTTACCTTGTCCGGTGTTATTGTTATGGTGCCGGAATCGTTATCATACGGTATTGTGCCGCCGTCAATAAGCGTCTTAATCATTTCACAGCTCTTATATCCCATCATGTAGAAATTCTGGGCAATAGTGCAGTCCAGTGCGCCGTTTTCCACATAATGAAGGATATCAGCAGAGTCATCTATTCCAACCGAATAAAATGAATCCTTCACTTTGCTTTCATCGACATAATTCGCAACACCGAGAGCACCGTTTCCGTCGGCACATATGCACGCATTAATCTGCGGATTTGCTTTTACAAGATTGCTGATACGTTCGGCAGCTTCTACGTCGTTTGAATTGCAGTATTCCTGTCCCCACACTGTAATATTTTTATAATCTTTAAGGTATTCTTTCAGAGCTGCAAACTGCATGTTCTGGGTTTCTGTTGATGCAAGCGTCTGCATATAAACAACAGTTACTTTTTTATCACCAGCCAGAGACAGAAGCGCCTTCGCCTGCGTTATTCCCATTCCCTTCGGATCAGTGCCGATCCAGAAATCCTGATAGTCTTTGCCGATATAACAATTGGTGGTGGCTATTTTTATATTTTTTTCCTTAGCCTCTTTGAGCACGTCTCCGAAAATTTCTTCGCTGTAAAAAGTTCCTATAAGCGCCTTTGTATTGTTGGTAATGGCGGTTTCCGCAAGTTCACACATCGTTTTTGTATCGTTCGGTGTCGAAGGTGCTACATAATGACCGTCCCAGTCGAATTTTTTGCATGCGTCATAAAAACCTTTTTCTGCCTGCGACCATGCGGCCCCTCCCTGCATAATGCCGACGAAGTATACCGGCATCTTTTCTTTTGCTGCAGAGTTCCGGGTTTCATCCCCCTTTTTACTGCAACCCATAAATGAGAGAATCAGGGCTGCACAGAAAGCTGAATACAATAGCTTTTTCATACGTCGTTCCTCCTATATAGTTACGTAACTTTATTACATTACTACAGAAGGATACCACACATCTTCTAATTGTCAACAAAAAAATACAATGCAGTCCGGTTTTTTATTAAAATTCCGGACTGCTGTCACTTTGATTATTTTTCAGTATCAAGCGGAGCTTTGGGATGCAGGACAGACTCTTTCAGCAGAATACTCTTATCCCTTCCCTGATAAAGCGTTTCGGGAGCAGGAACATTGTTAAGTATTTTTACCAGTTTCTTTTTGAATGTAAGAAGCTCTACAGGATTCACCGGCGGCAGATCGCTTTCCTTTATGTCTCCGGTAATCTTACCATCCTCTTTGAAGCGCCGCACCCACTGACGCAGATCGTACTGGTCGGGAACTACTTCAAGGGGATCTTTGTCAAGTTTCGTAAGTGCATACACAGCTTCAAGCGCTGTCCGGACACTTGTTTCTACGGTAAAGACTGCATCATCTTTTACTTCCACGTACTGACCGATAAATGCAAGATTCGTGCATCCTTCCGGAACAATCCGCGGGCGGTCTGCCAGTTTACGCGGCGAAAACTGGCTGGTGATATACGGCATTGCAGAAACGGAAACGTACGCATGTTTCAGCAGTTCATCCTTCATATCGAGCAGCCCCATATGATAGCAGAACTCCGTAAGTATTTCCGCACCGGTACAGTCGAACATCTTTTTTTTGATATAGTTTCCGACCTGATCAGGCATGAGCCCGTTTCCCCAGTACACATCCACGTTGTCCGGCTGGTCAGGGAAGAATGGTTTATGGTGCAGGATAAAGCCCATCTCCCAGTTTGAATCCTTAATTGAGGTTGCTCCTGCAGTTCCGGCTTTGCTGCCAGTCATTTCTTCGATTTTTTTAATAAACTGCGGATAATCCGTAATGGTCACGAAATAGGAAACAAAAGCCATTTTATCAATGTTGCCAAGAAATTTTGCAGGCTTTCCGAACTTCGGGTTTTTATCTGCAAGTTTCTGCCACACGTCGAACACACCTCTGTTTTTCCCGCTCCTGTCGAGCGGTGCAACCGTGTTGTTGTCACCGAATGCCGAATTCTGTGTCATCGAGCCGTTTGTAAAAAACACCATATCTTCCGGCCGCACCGTGACGCGTTCCGGACTTTCACTGTTTCTGGTTGTAAGTTCTCTGACCGTATTGCAGGCACCGTCCATTTCTATACCTGTTACTTCCGTCCTGAACTTGAAGCTCACGCCCTGCTGTTCAAGCCAGACTTTCACCGGTTTTATGATTGCATCGTATTCATCGTATTCCGTGTGAAGAATCGCTTCGTTATATTCAGCCCTGGCTATCGCAAAGAAGCGGAGGAGATACCGCCGCATTTCCATAACGCTGTGAATGGGTTTGAAGGCAAGCTTCGTATGAAAATCAAGCCACTGGTTTGATTCAAAATAGCTTGGTTTAAAATATTCTCCGACAGTTATATCTTCAAGCTCGGATTCCGGAGTAAGCAGCAGGCGCATCATATCGGCACTGTCTTCTTTAGTCACTTTCGGATCGTGCATATCGCTTATCCGGTGTCCCTGCCGCACAAAAGCGCGCGCTTCGTTATGCTGCGGTTCGTCTTTATTGAACAGGACTATGTCGTCAAGCACGCTGCGCCCGGGGTTCATAAGCGACGGTGTTTTTGCACACAAATACCAAAGGCATTCCATCCTCGGTTCAAGCTCGCGTTCTCCGCGGCACAGATAGCCTTTGACACCCTTTGTACCGTCCATTGAGCCGCCCGCGTCTGAAGATGCATCGAAAATCGTAATATTCTTTCCGGGCATGGAAGCATCACGTATAAGAAATGCCGCAGCTGAAATTCCGGCAATTCCGCCTCCGATGACAAACGCTTTTTTGTTTACAATGCCCTCAGGAGCCGGGGCATGATACATTGTTTTGTAAATTGTATTCATCTTGACCTCCGAATAGTATCAACATGTTGTCAATTTCGTACAAATGTTGATACTTATACTATAAGCCCGCTCAGGACTGCGGACAATATACAAACTGCAGGAGTTTTATACAAAATTAACAGAAAATCAATCCAAAACCTTCTGCACGCATAAAGACCGGAAAAAAATGGAGCTGGTATGGCAGGAAAGGCAGTATACAAAAACTCACTGAAATCTCAAAGCCTGATTAAAAAATCACTGCTGGAACTGATGGCAGAAAAAGAGCTTGATAAAATCAGCATTTCTGACATTGTAAAACGTGCCGGCATTAACAGGGGAACGTTTTATGCCCATTACAGGGACGTGCAGAATGTACTTGCAGAGATAGAAAATGAACTGATAGACGAACTCAGCGACAGAATTGATGAATGCAATGAAAAGGATCTTATCAATAATCCGCTGCCGATACTCCGGGAAATAGACAGGGAAATTGAAAAACACATTGATTTTCTGCGTCTGCTGATGAAATCGGGAATTTCCTCCCGTTTCCTCGAAAAACTGAAAAATCAGTTTATCGAACGGATGATGAACGATCCGCGGACAAAATCCAGGTACAGCAACCGGGCAAAATTCAGGACAACAATGAGCTTTTTCGCAGGCGGGATGGCGGCACTCTACCAGGACTGGTTTGACGGTAAAATTGATATGACACTCGACGAAATAGCCGAAACGGTCTGCGCAAACAATCCCTGTCTGGCTATACCGGCAGAGACATCATGAATAGAAGAGGACAACCGTACCTTCCGGTGCAGGCTCTCTGTAAATGCAACGGCGTAAACTTTGCTTTCCTGCTTATTCCGCCGCCGGGCCTTCGCAGTATTCAGCAGGTTCCCAGTGTTCGGCATGCGGTTCATCTGCAAGAAGCGGTGCAATTTTCTGCTTCAATTCGCGGAAAATGCCTGTCTGCATGAATGCTTCTGCATATGATTTTTCCTTCCACGTACCAATCGCAAGTGCCGACGGGGAAGCTTTTAAAAACTGCATCCGTACCATGCCTTCTGCATGAGCAGCCTTGTCAAAAATAAGCTCTTTCCAGAGCCTGCACCCTTCTTCAAATCCTTCCGGTTTGAAAATATATTTCATTGTGGCTGAATACATACTAATAAGTATACGCCCGCTTTTTCTGATTGTCCAGCATGACGAATTTGATTCCTGATACGTTGTATGCGGTTTGCCGTAAAAAAATTACGGTAAACTATTGTCTTTTATCATTTCTACCGATACTATATTTATAGAAGGTATCTATGTTAACGAAATTTGCAGTTACAAATTACAGGGGGTTCTCTGAAAGAATAGAATGGAATCTTACAAATGCAAGGGATTATGAATTCAGTACATTCGCCGTAAAAAACGGTATCATAAAAAATGGTATTATTTACGGTCCAAACGGCAGCGGTAAAAGCAACTTCGGACTTGCACTATTCGACATCGTGAATCATCTTACCCAAAATGCAAAAAAATCAGACTACTACAACAATTTTGTATATGCAGGCGCACAAAAAAAGCCAGTTATTTTCGAATATACTTTCCGCTTTGACAATGATATTCTTCAGTATGTGTACTCAAAAGATCCGCAGGGCGTTATGCAGGAAGAAAAACTGACTGTAAACGACAAAGAAACTTTTAATCACCGACAGGGAACACTTTTCATTGACAGCGCCTTTTCTATCGATGAAAAAATGAAGAACAGACTGATTGATGCAAATACAAATCATATATCAATAATAAATTTTTTACTCACATCACTTCCGTTACAGGAAGATCATTATCTTATAAAACTACAGAATTTTGTAAATTCGATGATTTGGTACTGTTCTCATGAAACGAGGGAGTTCATCGGTCCTTCATCTTCTGTTAATGAAAATACAATTCTCTACATCATAAAGCATAATCTGGTAAAAGACTTTGCAAAATTCCTCGAAAATACAAGTGAGCAGCATTTTCAATTTATTATTCCGGAACCTACCGATAAAAGGTTGTTTTGTTATATCGACGGAGTGCCGGAAGAATTTTATTCAATAGCTTCAACCGGCACACATTCCCTTACACTGCTTTACTACTGGATTAAACATATGGATAAAGCATCATTCGTTTTCATTGATGAATTTGACGCTTTCTATCATTATAAACTTTCTGAACAGGTATGCCGGAATCTTTTTGAATTTGATTGTCAGGTATTTCTTTCTTCTCACAACACATCGCTTATGACGAATGATCTGCTTCGTCCCGACTGCAACTTTGTACTGAGAAACAACAAAATAAAACCTCTCTGCGACTGTACGGAAAAAGACTTAAGATTCGGTAATAACATTGAAAAATTATTCCGCGGTGGTACATTTGACGAATGATTTTATTTATTTTTGAAGGCAGCCGGCGGGAACCGGAATTATACAAGACAATGGAATATCTTTTCTTCAAAAAAAAGAAGGATACTGTAATTTGTTCCTTCTGCAGCAATATTTATGTGCTCTATCAGAAAATGCAGGCCAGTGATTTTATGGAAAATATTGTTACGGTGCTGCAGCATGAATTAAACGGCAGACCGGATAATCCGCTGAAAGCTATTACAAACCGTGAAGTATTTTCTGAAGTGTTTCTGTTTTTCGATTATGACTGCCATAATCAGGACAAAGAAGGTACAATTTCTTTTGCAATGACTAATGCTCATCTTACAGAAATGCTTTCGTTTTTTACCGATGAAACAGAAAACGGTAAATTATATATCAATTATCCCATGGTTGAATCTATCCGCTATACGAAACAGCTTCCTGATGCGGATTTTAATTCTTATACGGTGTCTGTTTCATCAAGCGCAAATTTTAAACAACTCACAGATACGTTCTCATATTATGGTAATCTGGACTTCGTTGCTTTCAGGGTAAACAAAAAGGGAGATTTAAAAACTCCCGATCAAACTAAAATTGATGCTGTAAAAGCAAATTGGGATATACTCCTGCAACAACATGCATCAAAAGCAAATTTTATTTGTACTGATAAAATCGGACTGCCTGATAAGAAATCTGATATTGAACAAAAATCTTTATTTAAAGCACAGCTGGCTAAATATATACAACCGGAACAGGAAATTGCGATACTAAATGCCTTTCCGATTTTTCTATATGAGTATTTAAAATAAAATTTATTCCTGTACCTTCAACAGTGTATTGAGCAGTCTCCGTCCGTTTTTATACGGTTCTTCAACTTCCTTCAGCATCTCTTCATAAAACATGCGGGCGCTTTCTTTCCGTTCAGACGCTATCGTTTTCGCCCGTTCCGTATAAAATCCGTCGTATATGTTCTTCAATTTAAAATTATATTCGCGGAAAAACGACGGCTCCGTATCTTTCGTACCGTCGAGTATCTGCCCGCGGATATCAAGAGAATACAGCGGTTCTCCCACTATGCCGATATATGCAAGCGTCCGTGCAATACCGACAGCTCCCGTCACATCAAGTTTGTCGGCATCAAACAGTATTTTTGCTTCAATACTTTCCGGCTCGTTGTTCTTCCGGTACCGGTGGGTGCTGATGCACTTCCGCACATGCTCAGCCTTATCCACGCTCCAGCCCGATGCGGTGAGAAAATCATACGCCATTTCCGAACCGACTGCCGCATGGTCAAGTGCCGGATTTTTGAACTGCGCACCGCGGCCGATGTCGTGCAGCAGCGCCGACGCCGTGAGCACATCGGCATTAACGGTGTACTGCTCCGCAATAGCAAGCGAATAATTAAGGACGCGGTAAATATGTTCGCTGTCATGTGCGCCGTCTTTCATGCATGCAAGCATGTATGACTCTATCTTTTTGTATGCAGTTGTATTCATTATTTCCGTTACCCCGGGGCATCACTATTTTATGCGTTTCATCATGGGATGATCTTCGTTAAACTGAAGCAGATCCCACTGGTTGCCGTACAAATCCTTGAAAACCGCAACGATGCCGTAATCTGCAGTTTTCGGTTCACGCACGAATTCTATTCCATTTGCTTTGTAGTCGTTATAGTCACGCCAGAAATCGTCGGTGTTCAGGAACAGAAAGACTCTGCCGCCCGTCTGATTTCCGATAAACGGTTCCTGTTCTTCCTTTGAAGCACGCGCAAGCAGAATCGTTGTGCCGCTGCCGCCCTGAGGAGCGACTACGACCCACCGTTTGTCCTGCTCCGGCTGGTATGTGTCGTCGAGCAGCTCAAAATGCAGTTTATTGACGTAAAAATCAATTGCTTCGTCATAATCGCGGACGACGATGGCAACGTGAGCTATACACTGTTTCATTAAAACTCCTGCTGACAGTATACGTAAATCAAATGTCGTCATGCAATGCAGAATTGCGGCTTTTTTCCTACTTTCTGTTGAAACGGTATCCCGTTCCCCAGAGCGTTTCGATTGTCATGGGATTAGCAGGGTCCCGTTCTATCTTTTTGCGTAATTTCTGGATATGCACGGCGATTGTGGCAGTATCGCCTGCATACCCTTCACCCCATACGGCGGAAAAAAGCTGTTCCTTTGTAAATACCTGATCCGGATGCGACGCTAAAAACACGAGCAGGGCATATTCAGTCGATGTAAACTCGACTTCCTTCCCGTTGACTGTCACTTTGTGCGCCTGTATCTGTATTTCAAGGTTTCCCGAAACGATGCTGTCGGTACGGCTGCCGCCCGCAAGCCGCTCATACCGCGCAAGATGGGATTTGA
>WSSedB1CaDRAFT_10000106_pt1 | contig 41272 bp, 33 predicted proteins | sample WetSurSB1Cattail_FD_9460 | JGI IMG/M metagenome (IMG submission 9460)
GAGTTTAAGTGCTTGGACTCTTGTAAACTCTTGCGGACATACGTCTCATTTATCATTTTCATAACATACTGTTTTTCTGATATATATAAATATATAGAAAAATACACTTATACGAAATGTTAGAAGATACATTTTTTATGCAATAATAGCCTATTAGGATATATGCAGAAATTAAAGATGTAATTAATTGATTATAAACACGATATAGGTACAATACTGCATACATATTACATTTTAAGCAAAAATGCACAAAAAAGAGGAAGGGGGGTACCTTAAGTTCTTGGACTCTTTTGTTTTATGCAATTTATATGCGAAGGATATTTTTACAGTCTTTGAGCTTTTATAATATATACTATATCTCGATAACTAACGAAAATCAGAATTATCACTGAAATGCAGCTTTCAAGGTAGCGTTTCGGTATATAGGATCGCGGTGCTCCAATATATCTCATTAACTATTTGCTGCGGGGTAAAATTTATACTTTTACCCATATCTATAATGATTTTTGGTTAAAACCAATATAAACAATTGGTGATGAATTATTCAATAAATTCAGCCCTTTGATACAGATCTCTATGAAGCTCCGATAGTGAATAAGATATCAACAGAGATTGCACTGCATGGATGATTTTTTGGCTATAATGGAAGTAGATAAAATAATGATATCCTAACATGTTGATGTAAATTTTGTTTTAGTGGTTTTTATCTATATATTTGTAGATATAGTACAATCAGCGAGGTAAAATGCTATTGCTAAGAAACTAAGGAAGAACACAAAAATGGAATTTAGCGAGAAAGAATTGATCAAGCAATTAAAGAATGGATCTATAAGAGCTTTTGATGACATATATGATATGTATGGCAGAAGATTATATGCTTTTTCGCTTCAATATACCAAAGTAAAAGAGGACGCAGAAGAAATTGTACAAGATGTGTTTGTTCAGTTGTGGAATAGTCGAGCAACCATAAAGCAGGAAGAAACTTTAAGATCTCTCCTTTTTATTATGGTTAAACATCACTTGATTAATGCCTTTCGTGCTCGCGTCAATTCTCCTGTGTATGAGGATTATGTAGAATATCAAGATAAATTACTAGGTGATGATCCCCATCACCTTATAGAATATGAGGAATTTCTAGATCAAATTGAAAAAGCTTTAAGCAAGTTACCTGTTACACAGCAAAACGTGATAAAACTTTCGAAATTCAAGCAAATGAGTACTTCTGAAATTGCTTTAGAATTATCATTAAGTGAACAAACAGTTAGAAATCAGTTATCAATAGGTTTGAAAACTTTACATGAAGTTCTAAAAGATGTTGTATTGCTCCTGTGGATGTTATTTTTTATTAATAATGTATTTTGATCAGTATTTAAGCATAAAAAACTTGTCATTAATTAAATGGAATCGTTAGAAAAAAAATATAGAGAAGATAGATTAACTCCTAAAGAATTAGATGAGTTAAAGGATCAGGTGAACTCCATGGATGATACAGAATTAGGGAATGTTCTGCTTGATAATTGGATGAATGATGAAATTTACGTTGTATCTGTTGAAGACAATGATATTAATCGCGTTAAAAGACAAATTAATAAAGCAATAAATTGTCCTTCTAAAGCTAGATTCATTCTCACTAAATGGATACAAATTGCTGCTGCCGTTTTGTTTGTAGTCTTTATTGGTACAACTGTTTACCTATACAAAGAGAACAATCGGCTAATGACACAAAAAATAGAAGTGACTACAGGCAAAGGAGAGCATGCAAGCATGATCTTGCCTGATGGGACGAAAGTCGCTTTAAACAGTGAATCAGAATTGGCGTATATGTCGAGTACTTTTAACAAAGAAAATAGGACGATAACATTTGATGGTGAAGGATATTTCCAAGTCGCTAAAGATAAAAAGCATCCATTTGTTATCGAATCTAAGGGGGTAGAAGTAAAAGTGCTAGGTACAAAATTTAATTTATTAGCACGAAAGAAAGAGCCAAGGGTAGAATTGGCTTTAGAAGAAGGTAAAGTTTTATTCTTATCAATTTTGACTGGTGAAACAGTAATAATGAGTCCCAATCAGAAAGTTATTATGGATCGACGAACTGGCAGACTTAAAATAGTTAATGAAGAGAATATTTTGGATGCGACTGCGTGGAAACGCAAAGAGATGACATTCTGCAATGAACCACTTTCTTTTGTTTTACAAGCCGTTGGGAAAAACTATAACGTGAAGTTTATTGTTGATGACAAGATAGGACTTACTGATTTATTTACAGGCACATTTCCTACAACTAATTTACAGGAAGTTTTGGATGTATTAAAAATTTCTTATCATATGAAAGTGAAAGTTTCCGGAGATAGGATCTATTTAGCGAGAAAGAATAATTGATTTTTCAGACCGTACCTTTAATTCTAAAGATACGGTTTTTTTATGAGAGTGTGTTTTATAACACATGTTTTTATCGGTATGATATTGAACTTGCCTTGTCTTTATATTTAATTACCTTTTAAGGTTATTAATTATTTATTAACTTCAAAAATTTAATAAGATGAGCAAACATTTAAGAGCTAGGCAGTTTATGTTGTTCGTGCTATTGTCATTTTTTTGTTGCATCTACTCATATGCACAAGAACAGATGATAACCATAAATGTAAAAAATGTTTCTTTACGAGACGTTTTTCGTATTATTGAAAAGCAAACTACGTATCGGTTTTCGTATCGCAATGTTTTGATTGATAATAAGAAAGACATCACTATTTCAAAAGAGCATTCTTCTGTAATTCCCGTGTTAAACGAAGTATTAAAAGGAAGGGATTTGGAGTATAAGATTATTTCTTCAAAACTGATCGTTGTCTCAAATAAAGAACAGCGAGAACGTGTAGATAAGGTTAATATTCAAGAAGAGAAGAAGAAAATATCTGGAGTGGTGAGAGATGCATCTGGAGAACCTATTATCGGAGCGAGCGTGATAGAGAAAGAAACGACGAATGGCACCATGACAGATATAGAAGGTAATTTTACTTTATTGGTAAAACCCCGAAGTTTGATTGTTATTTCTTCTGTAGGATATAAGAAGGCGCAGCTAATAGCTGAAAATAGGTCTAGTTTCAGTATCACTTTGGAAGAAGAATCGAAAACTTTAAATGAAGTGGTTGTCGTAGGCTATGGGACACAAAAAAAAGCTGATTTAACAGGATCAGTTGCATCTATAACAGCGAATGATATTGCAAATAAACCTATCTCAAATACTTCACAAGCCTTGGCAGGTCTAGTATCAGGATTAAGTGTGGTTCAATCCTCCGGAAATCCTGGAGCAAGTGCCACGGTTCATATTCGTGGAACTGGTACTTTCTCAAGTGCAGGTAATGACCCATTAGTATTAATTGATGGAGTTTCAGGGAATATTGATGATGTGGATCCGAATGATATACAAAGTATTTCATTTTTGAAAGATGCAGCTTCTGCTTCAATTTATGGTAGTCGTGCCGCCAATGGTGTAATCTTGATTGAGACTAAAAAAGGAGCAGAGGGTAAAACGTTAGTTGCTTATAATAGTAATTTTGGATGGCAAAAACCTACAGAACTTCCTGATTTCCTTTCATCAGGGGAATATGCGACATATTATAATGAGGCAATGAATAATATGGGTAAATCCGCATCTTATACTGATGCTCAAATCCAGAAATATAAAGATGGTTCAGATCCGGATAACTATCCGAATGTTAATCATTTGAAGTGGTTGCTGAAGAGTGGATCTGGTTTTCAACAGAAACATAATATAAATGTTAAGGGTGGAAATTCGTCTTTATCCTATAATTTATCAGCAAATTATTTGCAACAATCCGGTATGACGGAAAAAACATCTAGTGATAGATATAGTATTTTATGGAATATGTCAACTAATATCCTAAAGAATGTCACGTTAAATATTGATTTGGATGCGTATACTACAACCTATAAATCCCCGAACGGACAACCTTCAAGTATTGAAGGTATAATTGGATATGCAGTACGTGAAGGTCCAATATATGCTGGAAAGAAAAGCGATGGAACATTTGGCTATCAAGATGATTATAGCCCTGAAGCGTGGTTGTCAAGTTCATCATTTAAAAAAAATGTCAGTGCAAATGTTATTGGAAATGTTCAGTTGTTGTGGCAAACCCCAATTTCGGGATTATCAGTTAGAGGTAAGATAGGTCTTAATTACAGTAATAATTATGATAAGGCATATATAGCAGAAACTGTGTTTGATGCTACCAAGACTGTAGGTCCTGCTTCTCTTTCTGTTACATCAGATAATTCAACAGATAAATCATTTGAGGGACTATTAACGTATAAAAAACAACTTAATGCCCATTCCATTAATCTGCTAGCTGGATTTTCAACAGAGACTTATGCCTATAATAATTTATATGGATATAGAAATACATTTCCTAACAATTCTCTTTATGAGTTGAATGCAGGCTCTTCATCATCTTCTACTAACTCAGGATATCTTAATGAATGGGGATTAGTGTCATATTTTGGGAGAGCAAATTATTCATTTATGGATAAATATTTATTTGAGGCTAATATTCGTTATGATGGTTCGTCTCGTTTCGCAAAAGGTCACCGTTGGGGAATCTTCCCTTCATTCTCAGCAGGATGGAGAGTATCGGAGGAAGCTTTTTGGAATAAAAGCGGTTTGTCTAATATTATAAATAACTTTAAATTGAGAGCATCATGGGGTGTTTTAGGTAATCAAAACATTGGAACATATCCGTATCAAGAGGTATATTCATTAGGTGAAAATGCGGTGCTAGGAACACCAGCGACTCTTGCATCTGGGACGAAAATGAATTCATACAATAACAGTGATATTACATGGGAAACGACCTCTGTTACAGATGTCGGAGTGGATTTTGACCTGTTCAAACATTTTACTGCCAGTATAGATTATTTCTATAAATATACCTACAATATATTATCTTCTGTTCAATATACAAGTATAATGGGACGTAGTGTGGGTGAATCCAATGTTGGTGCTGTTGCAAATAAAGGAATTGAGATAAATTTAGCCTATAATGGAAGAATAGGAAATAGTTTCAAATATACTATTTCTCCTAACTTTACTTATGTTACAAATGCGGTTAAGAAGTTAGCTAATGGGGCAACTCAAGATTTAGACAATGGACTAATCGTTGGTAAATCGATAGGAATAATTTATGGTTACAGAACAAATGGGTTATTTACTGATCAAGCTGAAATTAATTCTGCCCCAAGTCAGTTGATTTCTAATAGTGGTTTGAAGCCTGGATATATTGAGTATAAGGATTTGAGTGGTGATGGTAGCGTTGATGCTAATAATGATCGGACTGTGATCGGATGTACGACTCCTAAATATTATTATGGAATGACGTTGAGCGCATCATATAAAGGTTTTGATTTTTCTACTTTATTTTCTGGTCTTGGAGGATATCAAAGGTTAATTGGATCTTATATGGCTTATGCGTTTTACAATGGCGGGCAGATCCAAAGATGGCAAGTTGATAATCGTTGGACTACATCTAATCCTAATAAATGGGCTAAGTACCCAAGATTAGAAACTTTAAATATGAATAATACAAATCTTCAAAAATCTGATTATTGGATAAGAAATGCTAGTTTTTTAAGGATCAAAAATATCCAGATCGGATATACAGTCCCACAGAATATTCTGAACAAAGTTGGATTGCAATATTGTAGAATCTATCTAAGTGGTGAGAATCTTTATAATTTCAACTCATTCTATAAAGGATGGGACCCAGAAAATAGTATAAGTACTGGAGATTCTCCATCATACTATCCGATAAATGCGATATATTCATTTGGATGTAGTATAAGATTTTAATAAGGATGTGAGATATTATTAATAAACGATAAATGATATTACGATGAAAAAGAATTATATAAAATCGATATTAATAGCAGCTTTGTTATCAATAGTTGCTTGTTTCTTTGAGGGTTGTTCGGATGTTTTGGATAAGCAGCCTACGACTTCAATATCAGATGCAACATTTTGGAAAAGTGAAAATGATGTTCTTTTGGCATTGGTTGGATGCTATGAATTTCCACATGGGTGGAATAACGATGATTTTGCCCACCCTCAAGGTTTATTGTATCTGGATTTAGCCGGCGGAAATGGGGTTGAAAAGGAAAATTATACAACATTAGGTATGGCTAGCAGTAGTACTGTCGCTACAAGTGATCAAGTTTATGGATTTTGGAGTAATGCGTATTCACAAATTGCTACTTATAATACTTTCTTGGATAATGTTGTGAAATGCTCTTTTTTGACTGATTCAGAAAGGAATGTATGGACTGCCGAAGTTAAATGCTTGCGTGCCTATTATTTGTTTAATCTCGCTTTTTATTGGGGGAAGGTTCCTATGCCATTGACAACATTAACCGTAGCACAGGCTAATAGCATTAGTCAATCATCTCAGGATACGGTTTATTCTCAAGTTGAGAAAGATTTAAAATCTGCAATTTCTGTATTACCTGCGACACGTACTTCATCAGAATATGGTCGCTTTACTACTGGTGCAGCTAGAGTGCTTTTAAGCCGTCTGTTCCTTGCTCAAAAGAGATGGACAGAAGCTTCATCTGTTTTAAAAGCTGTTATTGATTCTAAAATTTATAAACTGGATCGTACGAATGGTAGTGATAGTTATGAGAAGTTATTCCAAATGGGAGGAGAAACTAGTTCAGAAATGATATTTGTGGTGCAATATCTTAAAGATAAATTTACTACTGCTCGTTATATTTATCTTTTCCCTGAATGTAATGGAGGATGGCACCAGTTTGCTTCGTATAATGAATTGGTTAAAGACTATTTTTGTACTGACGGTAAAGATATTAAAACTTCATCTATTTATGATGATGATGATCCCTATGCCAATCGCGATCCTAGGCTTTATGCATCAATATTTTTGCCACCCTTGGGAAATTATGCTGGAACAAAATTTAATGGCATTACCTATAATTGTTATAAAGGGGCAGGATCTAATGATTATTTTGGTAAGTATACACTCTTTGATGGTTATTGTCCTAAAAAGGGTTGTGATCCTTCTGCAACAGACTTATATAATACTTATACATTTACACCATTGATGCGTTATGCCGAAGTGTTACTAAGCTATATTGAAGCTGTAAATGAATCTACTCCAGGTGCTGTTACGCAAGATTTATTGGATTTAACTCTAAATGATATCAGAGATCGTGTAGGTTTGCCCGCGATCAAACTTATAGATGTTTCTACGCAAGAACTATTAAGAAACGCTATTCAGAAAGAGCGTAGAGTCGAGTTGGCTTTTGAAGGATTACGCTATTATGATGTGTTGCGCTGGGGGATTGCAGCGACTGAATTAAATCATACTTTTACCGGAGTAAAGCTTTCAAATGATCCTGCAGCGCAAAACTATAGAGGTACAGGTTCGACTGCTATGCCGGTTGATGGTGATATGTATTATCAGTTCGAAACCCGGGCATGGGATTCACATAATCGTTACTTTCCTATACCGCAACATGATTTGAATATTGATCAAAATTTGACTCAAAATTCAGGATATAAATAAGGTATAAGTTTGCAAATGAGGTGAGTGAAAATCATCTTGAAAAGAAGAGGGTGTCGTTTCAAGACACCCTCTTCTTTAGTAAGATATGTAATAAAACTCATTGTTATTTGCACTAATAAGCATAAAAATTAGGGAAAGCCTAATGAATATACAATTACTATGATAGAATAGTAAATTATTTGAAGCATATATAACTAAGAACCTAAGATGCAATATAAGTTGTTTGTATGCCCCCAAAAGAATACGCAAGAACGATAAATCATAAATCTATTTATCGTTATCCATGTTCCATTATTCCAATTCAGCTATTAAAACAAAATAAACAATTTGTGATTTTCCATGTTTTGACTAACATTGCGGCTCAAAAAAATGAAGTACACTTTTTATAACAGAAAAATGATTTTTATGAGAGCTAAATTCACGCAATACAAATATCCGCTACTAGCTATACTTATTCACATAATGGTTTCTATATTACGATGTTTCTATGCCGTCAATGGCCCTCTGCGCTTGCAGGGTGACGAGGCACAATTTTGGGCATGGTCGAAGCACCTTGATTGGTCATACTATTCGAAGCCACCACTAATCGCTTATTGCAATTATATTACTCAACAATGGTTTGGTCACTCTGAGTTATCTGTCAAAATAAATGCCATTCTCTGCGGCATGCTCATAGGATGGATAACATACCTTTTCACTTATAAAGTATACCAATCACACCTCAAAGCATTTTGGGCATCTATGCTTGTGCTGGTTATGCCTTTTTATGTGGAGATATCCTTTTTCTACTCAACCGATAGCATCCTGCTGTTATTTTGGTTGCTGTCAGCCTATTTCTATTGGCAAGCTTCAACAACTAACAAATGGCAATATTGGCTGGCGCTGGGATTGTGCATCGGCATTGGTTCGTTGGGGAAATATGCTATGCTCTTTTTCATTGTTACGTTGCTATTATACTTACTATCAAAAGAGCGTAAGCAATTATCGAATCCAGCTTTGTACGCAGCATTATCATTAAGCTTTACAATATTTATCCCTGTAGTGATTTGGAATATGAACCATCAGTTCATTGGATATCAACATTTAGAGCATTTATCAGGATTGCATGACACCCAATATTCGCCATTAAAAAAGATTGCAAATGTGGTGAGGTTTATTGGTGGCCAACTAGCCTTGGTTTCTCCTTTGTTTGTTGGAATGTATTATAAGATGTTCAAGAAGAATTGGCACCAGAGAATTACACAATATTTCTTCATACCGATGTTTTTTATATGGATAATCTTTATCATCGTATCCCTGATAAAGAAGCATGAGGCTGATATAAATTGGACTATGTTTGTGTATGCAGGACTTCCTATTTTGCTTGCCTCATATATTGTTGATTACCACAAAGAGAGAGTTGCTAAAGTATTGTTTGCCATAACGTTCCTTTTGCTCTCACTGGTATCAACTATACCAACATGGAATAGCTCTTTTTCTAAAAAAGTTTTGCCTGTCAAATCTGATCCTACAACGTGTTTGGTTAATTGGAAAAATGCGGCAAATGATGTAAACGAAGTTTATCAGAAATGTAGTAACCCACAGAAAACATTTATCTTCACAGACGATTACATGCTTGCTTCAGAATTAATGTTTTATTTATATCCCAATAACCAAATTTATTTTTTCAACAATGGATCCAGAATGTGCGAATATCAACTATGGAAAGGGGTAGAGCAATACGATAATAAAGATTATGATGCAATATTCATTGACTATTCTTGCATATACGATAATCCAACCGCACAATTACCAATGAACATTAAATCAGCCTTTACAAGGACAGATTTGCATGTAAGGAAGATTTATTGTTATCGCAATGAGCCCTATTATCAATTGGATATTTATCGATTAAAGGAATTTAAGCATCTAAAACCTGTTCCGGTTTCAAATTATTAAGATGATGCTGTCAAGATTCACTCTGTGCATAGATATAAGGCAGCAACGAGTGAATGAAAAGCCGGCCTACGCAAGGGTATGAAAATTAAGAGCTAAAAGACTTAATGCTATTACTTATTATAATCATCAGGATTCAGGTTTATTTGAAAAAGCATCTTATTATCTCGGTTGTAGAATAAATACTGAAACTTGAAATTCATCTTCATGCACTCACTTATATACAAATCCGACTTACTTTTATTTTTTAAGCTGACAAGCATTTGAGATTTGCATTGCCCAATCAATGACTTATAATACACTCCTGTCGTGTCATCAGATAAGAAATTATCTATCTTTAAGAAATACAACAAACTTGCTTCGGAAGGACGATCAATTCCAACAAGATGGATTCTGGGAGCAATAGTCATAGGCAGCAGCTTTTTAGCTGTTGCCATATTAGTATCAAAAGAAGTCAAAAACTCTTTATGCGTATACATCGGAAGCTTCTCTTTGAATCGGATGGTCTTTAGCATAGCATCCAGCTTTAATTTCTTTTTGTCTGAATACATTTCAAGTATCAAGTACGAAACACCATTATGCACAAAACCGACCATTGAACCATCATATTTCACTCCACTAAGGATAACCGATAAATCTAACGTACGTCCTTCATTCCCAAGAAAATTAGATATTCTCTGATTCTTTACAACTGCGGACTTTAAATAAACATCATGCATGATCTCGGTTTTTAAAAGGAGATCAAGATCAGTCGCTTCTCTAAATGCTACAATACAGGTTATTTCCGAAAAATTCGTTGGCGAACTGCATTTCTCGACCATAAACGTCTGTTTCATGGGCATAAATGTATTAAAAAAAGCAGTTTTATAAGACGTAGGTATTTGAATCGTATAAAAAAGAGTATTGATTCTCTTTGTCTCTTCCTGAGAAGCATGGATTCCTATATTTAAACCAAAAAGCAATAGAGCGACACCAACAATTTTATTTATTTTCATTTTTGCTATCATATAATAAAATATTCCTTCATTAAAGTTCTCTTTACCATATCTTTACCATCAAGCCAAGCTGCCATATTCAGCACCAATAAGTTCCAATTCTGGAAACTTTTATTGAGAAACGGTTCGCCATTTTCAGGTAGGTAGTATTCATGCAAAACCCCAAAACGTTCGTAATCACGTCCCAGTAAAAGAATGGTCTTCTCTGCCAATTCACGTGCATCATCTTTAAATCCGTAATTAACCAGTCGTTTGAAAACCATATAATTAGCATTAATCCATATGGGACCGAACCACGAAGATGGATTTCCACTAGCTCTTGGATCATACATTTTCTCCAAAGGGGATAATGTTCTAACTCCACAAGGGCATTAAACGAAGTTGTATCACGATATTGCTTCTCAACCATCATCTTTGCCTGTTCAGAAGTCGCTATTCCTGCCCACATTGAAAGAAAGTCGCTCCACACGCTGAAGCGCTGAATAAGGCAATCGTATGTGCCAGGACGACCTGTATGTAGGAAAAAGTCGCCTTTTTGAAGTGTTTCGACTTGTGGTTTTTGCACCGGCAACAGATTAAAATCGACACTATAGTAAAACTTCTCCCGCTAACCCCAGCAATATTCACGAACAGCATGGCATAACTGATCTGCCTCTCGTCTGTACTTCCATCCAATCTCATGCAGATGCAATCTCTTGGCCAGGTACTCCATCGCCAAAAGTTCACGATACATCATGCAATTAAGAAATATAGAACCTGATTTCATGAGGGCGAAAGAATGTACTGGGATCATTGTCCACTCCGATGGCTTCGTTTGTCTCCCAGTATAGCAACCCTGTGATTTTATCGCGATGATAGTTCCAATATTTATAAACAAAAGCCTGTAATGTATAGAAATCATCCCTTAGCCATTCTGCATCACCATTTATGTTTTTTACAATAAAAGCAGCATGTTGTGCCAGACAGGGGTTATGCATATTACTTTTCCATGGATTGCGTTTAGAAAGCATCTCTTTTCGAGATGGCGCATCACGCTCTATCCAGATAGGGATCCAACCGTCCATGCCACCAGAACTCAAGGAATTGAGCACACATCCCTGCTCATATTTTAATGCTTCTTCTTTATCGGCTTTAGTACCTTTTTCAAGTAAAATTTGCCTCAGAGCCACATCACTCAACCATGAATCCCAATCTCACAACAGATCCAAGTACTGATTGTTTCCATGTGCCAAAAAAGGATATTTCAGCGTACCATCGGCATCACGATACATTCCTTTCATTTCTTTATAAATGTGTTCGCGACATATTTTCTTATATTTCCCCACATTCCAAGGAGTCCGTTCCGGTAATTGAGCCATAGTAGATATTGCATACAAAATGACAATAATTAGAGATAAAGCACGAAGTTGTTTCATTATATCAGATCTAAAAGTTTCGGTGCTACAAATATATAAAGAAATACAGTAAAGCCATAGACAAAATAATATATGCATATTTAATGCTATATATAAAGTACAACGGTAAGAAAATCTTCAACTAAGATTTTATTTGCTTTATGTAACATTTACAACAAAGAAAATGTAGCATTTGAGTCGGCACTTAAATGCTACATTGAAATATACGATATCTATCAATATTTAATTTTAATTGAATATCTCAGGATACTGTGTATGATAGGCATTGGATACGTAAGTATCAAACCATGTGTAATATTCGTCTATAGATTTATCAAATTTTCCATTCTTACGGACTGTCTCTAAGATCTTCTTTCCTCTATCAAGGACTTCTTTTTCAAACGAGGCATTTCTCTGCATAATACCTGTTCCCTGTTTGTTGATAAGTTTGGATAAGTCTATATAGTCTTCTCCCTCTCCTCTCTCAATGGGGAACAATTCTTTTTTCAATAATATTCCCCATGAGCATAAAGGCGATTTACCATCTTTTCCTTCGGTGACCAATACGGGTAATTTACCGGATGGTGTAATGAATAAAGGCACGGCAATAGTGGTAAGTGGTGAACCGATAATAGTCCAGTCTACTGTGAGAAGTGGAGATTCTCCCGGCCTCACACCCTGAATCAATACAGAGGAAGCAGTAAGATAACGTGGGATGAAATCTCTAAACGACATAAAGCGAGACTGGCTGTCATTATCCGGCATATAATCGTAAAGGTTGAGCTTGGTAAGTCCATGTGTAAGATAACGCGGAATCTTCAATGCATTATCAACGGTGAATCTCTGCGCTGAATAAAGGTTCAAACAGATATCGGTGATAGCATTATAACGACTGATGCCCTTGTCCATTGTTCGATCTCCGGATAAGCCGTGATTGGTACGTACAAGATAGCCATAAGGTGCAATCTTTGGATCATTAACATCAAACTTTACGTATCCACTATTGCCCGTTTCGTAATAGGCACAACCTCCTTGAGCATCGATCACTCCAAAATTAGAATCACATCCCAATGGTTTAGACAATGTGTCGAGCAGATTCTCAAAATCTTTGAGAGTGGCACATTGCTCCAATGCTATCTTCATGACAAGTCCGTCACGTTCGGGAATTTTTTTGGCATCTTGATCTTTCGGATTTAAGTTGTAAGCTGCCGTATTGATGATGGCAAAGCCTGCAGAATTGTGACCGAACCAGACACTTCTGCTCTTTGAGTTGGCATTCACATTGCCTATATAATCATATTTGGCTCCTTTGAAAAATACATCTAAATTATTGAGATCATAAGTATCTCTGTTTTTAAATAATAATGGGCGTCCGTCAGGAGTCGCTTTACCGGAAACAATAAACGAGGTGCAAGCTTGTGTATCTGCGACATTGCAGAATAAAACGATGGTTGCAACAAATAATATTAAATTAAACTGTTTCATGTCCTAAGTCTTTTATATGTTTATTTTGAATTGACTGATGTAGGTGAATACAATCCAGGATCAGCAGGCGCATTCGTATTTCCGGTTATCTCATCAGCAGGATAAAGAAATCTTTCTATTTGCTTAGTGGCGGTGGATGTATTCAACGGAATGCTTATCGACACATCACTTTCATCTGAGCCTCTTAATCTTCGAGCATCATCAAACGGAATATATGTGGTAAAACAACTGACGTATCTCTCTTGAATAATTTCTCTCAACAGGGCTCGTTCGGCGGTAAGGCTCCCATCCTGATTTTCTATACCTCCGGCTTTAAAGTCATCGACATCATAAGCATCATACTTGTAGCTTTTGGTGAGGAAATTGCTGTTAACGCAGCCTCCATTAGCCAGATAAATACGCAATTTATTCAACAATGCCAAAGCGATATTGAATCCATCAGCCTGTGTGCGAAGAGCGGATTCTGCCAACGTAAGGAGGTTCTCTTCATAAGTAATCATTCTTTGGGGTTCCGTGCTAGCGGCTATACCTTTGTTCTTCGTGGCCGATGTATAAATAGTGTAATAAGCCATCCTAGCGGTTTCGTCGGTTTTGCTGTTTTGCCTTGATGACATTAATGTCATTAAATAAGAGCCATCTGTAGTGAGAGCCTCATTCAAATTGTTGATATACCAGAACCTATTTTTATTTGTGGTGAGATTATCTGTCAATGGAGTGAATTTCATAGAATTACTACTAGTTGAAATGCCATTTAATGCCGCTGCGTATGCTTTGTCATAATCTTTAGTAAGCATATAAAAACGAGCTTTTAGTGTATATGCTGTTTCATACCATTTCGTTGGATCACCATTGAATATGTAATCTTGACGATATGAAACAGAGCTTACCGACTTCAAACTGTCTATGGCTTCATCCAACATTGTTTGGCAATAACTGAAAACACTTTTTTGAGAGTCAAACACAGGATTATCAATTCCGCTTGCAACTTCCGAACAGGGAACATCTCCATACAATGATGCGTATGTTCCAAAAAGATATGCTTCCAAAACACGGCATATACCTTGGTAAAGCTTGTTGGTCGGTGCTGCCTTACGAATATATTGAGTCTGTGCAATAACAGATTGATAGCCATCAAAAGAATTTTCCGTAACTTGATATTTATAATCGGTAAGATAAGTTTGTGTCACTCCAACTAACTGTCCACTCCACATCTCAGCTTTTCGCAATGGATCTCCACAATGGATAAGAATGCTATTCACTTCTGGGGTATTAATATATAATCCTGCATCTATTTCACTTGTGGTAAGATCATTGGGGTCGTCATTAATACCTTTGACCAGTCCTGTACATGAAGACAACAGTACAGACAATATTGATATATATAATAACTTTGTTTTCATAATTAATAAGTTATTTGAACATTAAACAACACTGATTTTGATGCAGGACTTGAAAAATAGTCCATTCCTTGTGCATTACTAACACCGTAATAGTTGCTTTCAGGATCAACTCCTATTTGTTTCGACCATGTAATTAAGTCTCTGCCTGTAACAGATATTCTGACAGAACTGAGCTTTGTATTTGCCCTAAACCATGCATTATCTATGGTATATCCGATTGAGATATTTCTCAATTTCGTCCAAGTATTGTCTTTTATGTAGAGGTCATGCACTTTGTTCGTACCTAATCCTCCACCGATTCCATTATACCAAGACTCATCCAACAAGACGTTGCCGCCTCCGAAGTTACCGACATTACCTCTAACTATGCTGCCAGCTGCATAGAGCGTTCCTGCATAGTTATACAAATCTTCCGTAAGGGTTAGTTCATGAGCTGTGTCACGATGGGTTCCAAAGCCATACAATGTCATTAATGTTCTATTCAAGAATTTACCTCCTTGCGCATGATCAAGTTGTAAACTGAAATCCAACTTTTTGTAACTTACACTCAAAGTCAATCCCCCTTTCCAATCAGGATTTGGATCGCCCAAATATTTATTTCCTGATGAATCAAGCTGAGGAAATCCATTTTTAGCAAGAATTAATTTACCATCTTTATCACGCAAAGATCCTGGGCGATAAAGCACTCCCATGGAATATCCTTCTACAGCATAAGAAGATCCACCCAAGGCGACAATGCCTGTGCCGCCAAGACTGGTAACTTTATTCTTATTATTATTAAAATTAAGACCAACATTCACATTCCAGTCTTTACTCTTGACTATGTCATATGAAAGATCTGCTTCAATACCATGATTTTCCATTTTACCGGCATTGGTGTATCTTGATGTATAGCCGGTGGAAGAGTTGAGTGTAGCGTCAAACAACAAATCTTTAATCTTATTGCTATAGTAGGTAATTTTGAAATTGGCACGATCATTAAAGAAACGAAGGTCAGTACCAACTTCCCATTCTGTCTTGATTTCAGGCTTCAAATTATTGTTTCCTTGTTCACCACTTACTGCATAGCTTCCTCCAAAATCAGAATTGGCTGTAGTAGCCAATGTTTTATTTTTATATGGTTCGGGCTGCGTTCCGACTTGTCCCCATGATGCTCTAATCTTGCCGAAACTTAGAATATCACTATGTAGATATTTATTAAACTGCCATGCGATATTTGCAGAAGGATAAAAATGAGTATTGGCTATTGTTGAAGCAGCTTCCCACATGCCTGTGCCACTGAAATATATTTGATTGAGCAATTCAAGATCAGCAAGCACATAAAAACGATTTGAGCGCGTGTGCACAATAGTTTTGCTCCACGATGAATAGGCATTATTGGAAATCAATGAAGTACTGGGAGTGCTTGATGCCACTTCAAATGGAGTGATTACATTGTCATTATAAATCAATTCTTTATCATTGATATTGTATCCGATAGTACCGGTCAGAAGTATGTTTCTTGATAAATGTTTGGTTGCTCGCACTATTCCATCAAAATTAAGTTCTTTATTATTGTAGGTATCTTGAACGTATCTCCCGTCATAATATGCGGTACCGGTTGGGTAAAAGACGTCACGGTCATCCGTAAAATAGTCTAAACCGCCACGTAATGTAACATTTAACCATGGCAAAGGGTCTAATAAAACCTCAGGAGTATAAATAAATCGATTGATTTTACTAATTGAACTGATTTCATTAATAACCCACAACGGATTACTGTAAGTAGGCTTCTCATTTGCTCCAATCACATTCCTGTACATCCTTTGACGATTAGTATATTCTACTCCACTCGGATCCACATAAGTTCCTTTATAATCGCGAATATCAAAATCAGCTGGATTTCGCAATAGTCCTAAAAGAAGTCCGGTGGATGTTTCCCCGTTTGTTTGCACACGATTGGAACGACTAAAGATATAGATAACCTTAGAATTCATCTTAAGCCAATCATTATAACGATATGTTGCATTCAATCGAAAATTTTGTTTATCGTATGATGACTTCCGCACAATGCCGCTTTGATTCAAAGCTCCGTAGCTGAAGAAATAAGTTGCTCTTTCATTTCCACCGGAGATAGAAATATCATGCTGGTCGAAAGTACCCGTTTGAAACACTGCATCAAAGTTACTATCTACATATGTTTTTTTTGAGTTCTTGGCTGTGATGGGATAATAGACTTTACCTGATTCGGCAACAAAGTACCCGCTAGTAGTACTGTATACGTCCTCTGCTCCCGATCTATCAGATATTTTATCTCCCCATGAATAATTAGTAGAATTGGACCATTTGCCGCCTGTTCCCTGCCCATAGGCAGATTGGATGGGATGGCGAAAGCTTATTTTATCAAATGACTTGGTGTAGGAATAAACAATAGTAGGTTTCTTTCCTCTGACTCCGTCTTTTGTAGTAATGACGATTACGCCATTTGCTGCCCGCGATCCCCACACAGCCGCTGCAGATGCTCCCTTCAAAATTTGAAGGCTTTGAATGTCATTAGGATCAATATCATTCAAACGCGATTGCTGAGTAACATTGTTCCCTTCAGAACCGGCATTATATGAATTGCTCATGGGAACTCCATCAATGATAACCAAAGGTTGGCTTTCACCGAAAAAAGTATTGGCCCCTCTGATAATAATAGTGGAGCCACTGCCTGGATCACTATTGGGAGAACTTATCTTGACGCCTGATGCTTTTCCTGCCATATCATTCAACAATGTAGTGGAGCCGCTACTCTTTATCTTGTTAACGTCAAAAACCGATGCTGTAATACCGGATTTATCATAAGATACGGTCTTACCAATGGCTGTAACGATTACATTATCCAATGTATTTGCATTATCCTCCATCTTGACTACAATATCTTTAGTATTGCTTTTGACAACTACTGTCTGTCTCTTCAATCCAAGATATGAAAAGACCAACGCACCTTCATTTGTGGGAAATTGAAGACTAAATTTCCCATCAAGATCCGTAATCGTACCGATTTTACTTCCCAATAAAACAATAGACACACCTATTAAAGGTTGGTTGTTACTATCAACAACAGAACCGGTAATGATTCTTTGTCTGTTACCAGACAAAACTAATATTTTCTCTTGTTTTGTTTGCGCTATGGATGAAGTATGAGCAGCAAACAACAGAGCAAAAAATGAAAGAATGAAGCATTTTCTCATGTTGTACCTAATTTATATTACTAAAAAACTATACCAAGAAAGTTGACCCAGAAAGCGTTTGTTGTAAAATTTGCTTATTTTCGACAAAATTACACCTTTCATACTCTTATCGTAATAACTCATTTGTGGTAATATACTACCACAAGTATGGGAAAAATCAGCAATCTTCACTTTAAATATTAGATAAGAATGAAACATATTCTATCCAGATACATTAACAAAAGAATCCAAAAACAATAATAGACACTAAAAGTTAAATTAATCCTTTGGCAGATTGCGAATAAATTGTTAATTTTATATCGAATAGAATACATGAAAAATGCAAACAAATTATTTAGAGACAAAGCCTCATTATGATATACTTGACGGATTGCGCGGTGTAGCCGCTATCATGGTTGTCATTTTCCACTTTTTTGAACCTCACTCTACCGGTCATGCAGACCAAATAATAAATCATGGCTATCTGGCTGTAGATTTCTTTTTCGTTCTATCCGGTTTCGTAATAGGATATGCCTATGATGACAGATGGGAGAAAATGAGTTTCAAAGACTTCATTAAGCGTCGTTTGATAAGATTGCACCCAATGATTGTTATGGGTATGGTCATTGGAGCTATTTGCTACTATTTCGGGAACACTACGATTTTCCCTTTGATCAATCAAACTCCTCTGTGGAAACTGATTCTAGTGATGCTGATCGGTTGCACATTGCTGCCTTTACCTAAGTCAATGGATATTCACGGATTCGGAGAAATGCATCCGTTAAACGGACCCGCCTGGTCGCTGTTCTTTGAATATATCGGTAACATATTATATGCCTTAATCATTCGGAAACTCTCTAAAAGAGCTTTAACTGTATTGGTGATTATAGCGGCATGTGCTACGGTACAATTTGCCGTAGGCGATAAATCGGGTACGGTGGCTGGAGGATGGTCATTGAATGCTGAACAGCTTCGCGTCGGATTCACTCGATTGGCTTACCCATTTCTTGCCGGTTTATTGTTATCACGCATGGGTAAACTGATTCAGATAAAGCATGCGGCCTTCTGGATATGCTCCTTTCTCATCGTGGCGATAATGGCTATGCCGAGAATTGGCGGACAGGCATGGATGAATGGGATATATGAATCGGCATGTATCATTCTACTTTTCCCGTTAATCGTTTCAATGGGTGCAGGCGGACATATAAAGGGTGCTGTCTCAACGAAAGTTTGCAAATTCCTGGGTAATATATCCTACCCATTATATATCACTCATTATCCTTTTATGTATCTATACATAGGATGGGTGTGCAAAAACTCCGTTCCATGGAGATCGGCTCTGCCTGTAATGGCTGCATCGCTATGCGGATGTATACTTGTGGCTTATGCCTGCGTCAGGCTCTATGACATACCGATACGCAAATGGCTTAAGAAAAAGTTCTTGATGGAAGAACACAAATAACTTGACATACCGATATAAATGTATAAATTAGAAGCTTATTTGCTAAGCATCTTTTTCATTACAAAATTATCAAAGAAATCATTCCGATAAACGCCTCCGATAGGTATCTCGTATTTACCAATCTGAATGTCATTATTATCGAATGAATCAATATGTTTCACATTCACTACATAGGATTTGCTAACCCTCACGAAAAGGCTTTTAGGAAGCTTCTCATAAATGGTTTTCATGTTTATTGCAGTAATGTATCGCTGCTCGTCAGTATGTATCACCACGTAATCTTTCAAGCCTTCAATAAACAAGATATTCTTTAAGTCTATTTTACAGACCTTGCGATCAGAACGAACAAAAACGTAATCATCGTCAACGGTTTCAAAGGAATGGTCGGATTGCTCCTCCGATAATAACATCTCATGATAGCTCAAGGCTTTCTTCACGGCTTTATCAAACCGGCTCTTTGCAATGGGCTTTAACAGGTAATCCAAAGCATCCACCTCGTAACTCTCCAAGGCAAACTCGGAATAAGCGGTAGTGAAAATAACCAATGTATCCTTAGGTATGGATTTTGCAAACTCCAAGCCATTGGTTCCGGGCATCTGTATATCCAGGAAAACAAGATCCACCGAATGATCCTTAAGATAAACGGCAGTGGCATCGGCATTCTGGAACTGACCGACTAGCTGCAGTTCTTCATATTTCTCCACCAACATTTTGATTCCTTCACGTGCAAGTGGCTCATCGTCAACAATTATACATTCCATATCATAAAGAGTTTAAATGGGTACTTTCAGCTCAACTGTAAATACAGTCTTTTCATCCTTGATATTCAGCGTGTAATTATCATCATACAGCAACTTCAATCGTCGAGAAGAATTGCTGAGTCCGATTCCTCCATGCTGAGATTTAACCGCTTGTATCTGCGGCTTGGAATTGACGCATGAAAAATACAAATGATTGTCCTTAATCTCAAAAACAATGTGAATATAAGAAGTTTTCTCGGGATCAAGGTTATGTTTCGTTGCATTCTCTACAAAAGTAATAAATAATAATGGCGGTACAAAAACAGAATTGACATCTCCTATCACATCCACAGTGAAATCGAAATGGTCTCTTCGTACCTTTTCCAAATTCAAGAAGTCGTTCAGGAATTTAATATCACCTGCCAGCAAGACATTCTGCCTGGAGCTTTCATAAAGCTGGTATCTAAGCAACTTGCTCAAACCCATCAACACATCCGAGGCCTTATCGGGATCCTTATGAATAAGGACATTGGCATTGTTCAACATGTTAAAAAGGAAATGCGGATTGATTTGATTTTTTAATTGTTGAAGCTCCGATTGTATGGTAGTACTTTCAAGTTCACGAATCTTATTACTATCTTTTGTCCATTGCAAAAGCATCTTCCAGAAGGAGAACGGACCGAGAAAAATAATATATACAAGTGTTGTACTAAATATTTTCATGGCCCATGTGGTATGTTCTTCATCTGCATTGTTCTTCTTATTGACTAAATAAGGTAGTAATGACTCTTCTATATACTTGAAAAGAAAAGTTGAAAGAATTACTGCAACCAAAAGTATGCCGAAATAAATGAAATATTTTTTCTTAAACAGATATCTTGGCATTAAACAATAGGTTATCAAGTATCCCATGCCAATAAAGAAAAGGAACAATCCTATACAGAAGAAATAATCTATAGACCCAACATAAGTGCCTTTACCTGTAAGAACAAAGGCTCCTATGTATAGAAGTTGCAACAAGTGAGGCAACCATTTAAATTTCTTTTCGAACAAGGATTGATCCTTTAATATACAAGTTTTATTGTCTTGATTCATGATCGCAGAAACCTTTATTTAGTGAAATCTTTAGGTGCCACATAATTTGCCGATGAGGTAGAGAATGCTGTAAAATAACCTCTTGCTCCATTTGATATATTCGTGGATATATTTGCAGGAGGTCCTCCGAACATAGGATTGGAACCATCTTTTTGTCCTTGACAATCCTCAATAAAGTGATAATAACCTTCGGTAATATTGCTTACTTCAGCATGAACTCTATCTCCGGCAGACATGAACACCATATCTTCTGCATCACTATCGCTGAATTTACTTTTATCTCCCTTATCAAAGAAGTGCCATATAGACAGATTCTTTACATATGTCCCATCCAAACTTGTATCATCGAAGTAAATATATTTACTGATCTTATTGTATATGGTATCATTGATACTATATCTACAAAGGTAGTAGTTCTCTTCAACGGGAGGATCTTGAGCATTGATATTTAAAGAAAAGAGTGTGTAACTTCCCTCTTTCGCTTTTGTAATGGTTATGGAGTCTAAATTCACTCGTTTCGGCATTTCACTTTCTGCCTGATAAGTTTCAGCAGTACCATCCTGATCAAAATCAGTCTTAACGGTCAATTTATAAGTCCATCCCGGCTTTCCAGCCATAGCCTGTTGCGTTTTATATATGCCGCTACCCACTGAGTCTTGTGCAAGAGTATAGGTATTACTGATGCCTGTGCTATCCTCGTCGAGCGTGACAGTGGCTTCAGAAATACGTTTATTTCCCTCTTTATCAAAATACCCTGTAGAACTGCTCAAATCTATTTCTTGACGAACATTATGATCTGTGATCGTACCATAGACGACCGGCACAGGAGTAGAATTCTCCGTATTTATTGTAGTGTCTTCTGTACACGCTCCTAGGAAAGCAGCAGATGTTGCTATCAGGATTCCAATATATATCTTGCTAAATTTGCTCACTATTTTCATATTCAGCTTATTATTCAAAATTTAAAATTATAAGTAATTGACGGTATAGCTCCAAATAAATAAGTCATTTGCGCTTTTGGAATGCCGTTACTCGTATTCTGATCAAAAGAAACCATCCAAGGGTTCTTATGCCAATAAGCATTGTACAATGAGAAATTCCATTCACCTTGATACCATCTCTTCGGATTCTTCACCGGAGTATATGTTGCCGATAAATCCAAACGGTGGTAATCAGCTTTTCTAGAAGTATTTCGTCCTGAATAAATAGGATAATATTCTCCATTAATCTCAAACCTGCCGGTAGGATAAGTGATAGGAGTACCTGTTGCATACACCCACCCTGCAGAAAAGCTCCATTTCTTTGAAAGCTCATACGAAAGCATCAAGTTCACGCTATTTGTTTTGTCGCTTGGTGCCAAATAGGTTTTCCCATTGTTTATACCCGGTATGGTGCGCTCTGTACGTGAAAGGGTGTAGTTGATGAATCCGGTAAGTTTGCCGGTATTCTTTTTCAACATCAATTCCATTCCATAAGCTTTTCCTTTCCCTGCCCTTACTTCTCCTTCCAACTTGTCATTCAAAAGCAGTTGCGCATTATCTACGAAATCGATAACATTATTCATGCCTTTGTAGTAAAGTTCTGCAGAAGCTTCAATGGCGTTCTTGTTGAAGTTTCGGAAATAACCCACGGAGTATAAGTCTGCTCGTTGAGGTTTTATATTTGTACTTGCAGGGAACCATAAGTCTAAAGGAGAACCAGAATCTGAATTATTTGCAATCTGAATAAACTGCACATTATGGGCATAATTAGCCTTCAATGAAGAGCGGTCATCCAATTGATATGCTATGCCAAAACGAGGCTCAAATCTAATATATGTATGATAGATCTTTCCGCTTTTATAATAAGTGGTATCCTTTACTTCATAATTCTTGTCATAAGAGTAGACAGAGGCTTTACCCATATTCTGAAATGCGGTGGCACGCAAGCCGTATTTTAAATTGATACGATCGTTGATTTTATGATCAAATCCCAAATAAACACTGTGTTCCAATGCATAAGACTTCTGCATTCTGTAATCAGGATAGCCAGGGCGAGCCACCAAAGCAGGATTAAACTGATTATAAGTAGAAGACAATCCATATTCAAGTTTTATCTTATTCGACAGGGCATGATCTATATCATAATGTAAAGCTACATCTTGAATATCTGATTTCCAGTTTACTTGTGAATTCTGCATTGAAGAGCCAAGTTCGTAATGATATTTGGTATAGTCGATGCTCAAGCGCGAGAACAATTTCTCAGAAAAGATATGATTCCAATATGTGGAAGCTACCGCATTTCCATAACTAAAATTGCCGAATGAGGATTTAAATAAGTCCTTGCCGGAATAAAGATTAACATAAACTTTATCTTTTGCAGAAAAACGATGAGACAGTTTAGCATTAATATCATAAAAATAAATTGATTCACTCTTCATGTCCGGATCAGAAGATAATTTTAAAAATAAATCAACGTAGCTGCGACGACCACTTATTAGCCACGAGGTATTATGCCCCAATGGTCCCTCTAATGTCAATCGACTAGATATCAGCCCAATGCCTCCAACTCCTTTAATTTTCTCAGGCGAATCATCTTTAAGTTGCACATCCAATAAAGAAGAGAGACGTCCTCCAAACCTCATGGGTAAATTACCTTTATACAATTCGGCACTTTTCACAGCATCATTGTTAAAAACGGAAAAAAATCCGAACATATGCGAAGCATTGTACATGTTGACATTATCAAGCAAAATTAGGTTTTGATCGGCAGATCCACCTCTAACACTAAATCCTGAACTTCCCTCTGATGTACTTTGAACACCCGGTAATAATTGTATGGCTTTAATAACATCTACTTCCCCCATCAGTGCAGGAATTTTTTGTATCTCAATATTCGTGAGTTTCTGTACACCCATATCTACTTTCGAAAGATTCTCATCCTTTCGTCTTGAAGTAATAACTACCTCGTGTAATTCGATATCTGAACTCAGATTAAACGCAAATTCCATATTATCAGCTACTTTCACTGACTGCTTCTGGGATTTATAACCAATATAAGATACTTTGACGCGATAGGTGCCCATAGGAAGCTTGATCGAATATTTACCATCTAAATCGGTTTTCGATCCTCTTTTTAATGCTGCCACATAGACATTGGCACCAATAAGCGGCTCACCTGTTGTTTTATCCTTCACGACTCCGCTAAGTGTGACATTTGCAACAGCATTCTGAGCAAAAGAGGACGAAACACAGGAAAGTAAAATAAATAAACTTAAAACAAAAAACTTGATAAAGTCCAGTTTAGTTTTTGACTTTGACCTTGTAACTTTTTCTTTCTTCATCTGTACTTAAGATATTCGTTATCAATTCTTTTTACTTTCAACGGTGCAAAGGTATATCAAAGAATGTATTACTAAGCTTTTTTTATACAAAACGGCATCTGGTTTATACAAAATGCAGGTTTAAAGTCCTTTTTTATTTAATTTTAAAGATAATACATTACAAATCGAAACGAATGCCTCGACAAAGTCGAGGCACCCATAAAGAAAAAATTTTATTGAGATTCATGTAGCGCAATTGAAAAATTCAAGCAAGTCTTATATCCTTCTTTTTCGGTCGAATAAGGTTATATGTACTCGGATCGTCACTCTTGTCTTTTAATTCTATGCCTGTACATTCTTTTACCAGAGCATGTTCAAGCAACCAGGCAAATTTGAAAGCAGCTTTTTCGAACGACAATCCTTCAGGACGTATATTTGAGATGCAATTTCTCTCTGACTCCAAACGTCCGGCATGAGGACAATAAGTGAGATAGACACTTAGACTATCGGGAGAGGTAAGCCCCGGTCGTTCACCGATAAGCATAGCTACAAATCTCGAGTGTAACAGATTGCCGATCTCATCACCTAAAGCTACGCGTGACTGCTCTGCTAAAATAATAGGGGCTATCTTAAAATGCAGCTTTTGCAAATAGGGCAATAAACTGCTCATCAATGGGACTGCTTGCTTATGTACGGCTTTAGAAGATAACCCATCAGCAATCACCAAAGTAATATCGTTATCTTCTTGATTGAGATCTATAAGATTCTTTTTACTTTCCTCTGAAAGTAATCTTCCTAAATCGGGACGCGTAAGATAGGTTGAACGGTTTGGGGCTTTACTGCTCACATAAACTGAACTAAAACCTAATTTTTCAACTTGCTCTCTCACATTATTATAATCGAAAGGCATATGAACAGAATCTCTTGCACGTGCATGAGCCAAACTGAACTTTTGCATTTCTTTTGTTGGCAGACTGGCACCCGTATGTCCCAAAGCTATACGGGCATCAGTAAATTCTTTCAATTCTTTCCAACAGTCGTTTTCAAGAATATCTCTGGGAGGTATGGTAAGTCCGGTTGTTTTCATCTTCTTTGTTTTATAACTTTTCTATACCCAAAATTGGACTCGACTCTGTGTGACAAAGCCATCCATTGTGATTAATGATGTGAATGTTCTCAAGCCACTCTGAAAATTCAGGTGCATGTTTCAATCCGAAGACTTGGCGTGCATACAAGGCATCATGGAAAGAAGTACTCTGATAATTGAGCATAATATCATCTGCACCGGGAACGCCCATTATATAATTGACACCCGCCGCGGTTAACAGAGTGAGCAATGTATCCATATCATCCTGATCTGCCTCAGCGTGATTTGTATAGCAAACATCACATCCCATAGGAACCCCCATCAGTTTGCCACAAAAGTGATCTTCAAGTCCGGCACGGATAATCTGCTTGCCGTCATATAAATATTCGGGACCGATAAAACCGACCACTGTGTTCACAAGCAAAGGATGATACCGGCGTGCCACTGCATAGGAACGGGCTTCACAAGTCTGTTCATCAACACCATGATGAGCCTCAGCAGACAATGCACTTCCTTGACCTGTTTCAAAATACATAACGTTATCACCGATTGTACCCCGATGCATACCTAATGCAGCATCATAAGCCTCATCCAACACTTTCAGATTCACTCCAAATCCGGAATTTGCACCTTCGGTCCCGGCGATAGATTGAAAGACCAAGTCAATAGGTACACCTTGATTGATCATTTCAATAGTATTTGTGACGTGTGTCAGCACGCAGGATTGAGTAGGTATATTGTATCGCTGTATGATTTCATCCAGCATATAGTTTAATTCAGTAATGGCCGAAATGCTGTCGCTAGCAGGATTTATACCGATAACAGCATCTCCCGATCCATACATCAAGCCATCAATAATAGATGCTGCAATTCCTTTTAAATCATCAGTAGGATGATTTGGTTGCAATCGAGCGCTCAAATGCCCCGGTAATCCTATCGTATCTCTAAATTTTGTAACTACTTGACACTTTTTGGCTGCTAGGATCAAATCCTGATTGCGCATAATCTTACTTACTGCAGCTGCCATTTCAGGCGTTATGCCCGCTGCTACAGAAGCCAACTTCATGGATGTAGTATTTTCGTTGAGTAGCCAGTTACGGAAGTCACCTACAGTGAGGCTGCTGATTAAAGAAAATGCTTTCTTATCATGAGTGTCAATAATTAATCTTGTAACTTCATCCTCTTCATAAGGAATCAGAGGCTCTTCAAGGAAAACTGTCAATGGTTGATCAGCCAGTAACATTTGGGCAGCCACACGCTCTTCCATACAACTAGCTGAGATACGAGCTAAATCATCTCCTGAACGAGCAGGAGATGCCTTAGCCATCAAATCTTTCAGGTTTTCAAACTGATAAGTAATAGTACCTAAATTGATTTTGTACATATTCTTTTTCCTTTCAATATATTACTTTTCTATAGGCAATGTGCCGTATTTAATCTTTTTGATATTTACTCTTCTGAAGAAGAAATAATACCCGAATGAAAGCAACATCATAACAATGAATGCAACAAAAAGACTGAAATTATAGTAAATCATAGCCGCAAAACAAACTAACGAGCATACTAATGAAATAATTGGAAATACCGGATAGAACGGTGCTTTAAATGGACGTTCCATATCAGGTTGTGTGCGACGAAGTCTAAACAAAGAAAGCATGGATACAATGTACATTGTAATCGAGCCGAATACTGAAAGTGTAACGATATTTGCCGTCAAAGGTTGATTCCCGAAAACAACCAACTTGTCTGAGAAGATTGCCAATATACCGATTACACCACCAGCCAGAATAGCCCAATGTGGAGTACTGAATTTCTTATTCACATCTGATAATTTCTTTGGTAAATATCCTGCACGAGAAACAGCAAAGATTTGTCTGGAGTATCCCATAATGATTCCGTGAAAAGAAGCAACCAAACCGAAAAGTCCTAAGCCTACCAACATGTGCAGCCAACCACTCTTAGCTCCTACAATAATCTTCATTGCTTGAGGCAACGGATCATTGATATTTGCCAGTTTTGACCAATCACCTACGCCACCGGCAAAAATCATAACTCCTAATGCCAATATCACTAGTGTGATGATACCGAATGTAAATGCTTTAGGAATTGTTTTTTTAGGATTAATGGCTTCCTCAGCTGACATGGAAGCACCTTCAATGGCTAAGAAAAACCAAATTGCAAATGGTATGGCGGCGAATATACCAGAAAAGGATCCCATTGAGAAAGTTTCACTTCCAGCCCAACCGTTATGTACAAAGTTTGACCATTCAAATCCCGGAGCAACCACTCCCATGAACACACATAATTCAAAAATAGCTAACAAGGTCACAATTAATTCGAATGTAGCTGCTGTTGATACTCCTGCAACATTTAATGCCATAAATATCACATAACATGCCACTGCTACCCAATGAGGATCAAGCTCCGGAATCTGAACATTCAAATAGGCACCGATAGACATGGCAATTGCCGGCGGAGCAAAAACAAACTCTACTAATGTTGAGAATCCACCGAGAAATCCTCCCATTGAACCGAAGGCACGATAAGCGTACTCAAACGGACCTCCCGCTCTGGGAATAGATGTTGATAACTCGGTAAAACTAAAAATAAAGGTAAGATACATCAATGCAACGAAGCCTGTTGTAACTAAAAAACCTAATGTCCCTGCTGAAGCCCAACCGTAGCTCCAACCAAAATACTCCCCTGAAATAACCAATCCGACTGCTATTCCCCATAATTGGAAACTACCAAGAGAACGCTTTAATGTCGTTGTTGTACTTGTACTTTTTTCGTCTGACATAGCTATATGTTTTTAAATTTGAGTAATATATCTCTTCACCTGCTGCAAAAATAAAAACTATTTCATCAAAAAGAAAGCATAAACAGAAAAATAATTATAAAATGATCTATATATTTGATTTTTATCTATTTATTTGACAAATATCAATACAAATTACTTTCATTGTGACATCAGAAGAGGCACGTCACTTACGCGACATGCCTCTTCTTGTAAAAAGGAACCTTTTTACCTATTTATAGTCCTGAGACTTTTGATTCGTATTGCTGGATATAATCCCCTTGAGTCACAGTAAAAGCGGAATGATTTTTAAAAACAATGCCGTCTGCATAGTTAATGACAATGCCTTTACGAGCTGACACTTTTACGTTGTCTAATATAACATCACTAACATGTTGCTCCGGTAATCCCCAAATCAATAACGCATTTTCTGAATTTCTTACTGTTACATTTTTAATCAGGATATGTTTCCATGATGGGGTCTTGTCGGTGACACTGCTTGCCGCATCATCCGTAGGTTGCTTAGGAGTCTTAGGATAATAACTTGATATGTATATCGGATTCTTCACACCATCCATTTCAATATTTGAGTACACGATATCATGTTCATCGCCTCCTCTTTCTCTATTTGATTTTAAACGTATTCCGGCAGTTGTATTGGTAAATGTACAGCTATCAACCAGAATGTGGTTTACCCCCGTAGTGAAGCTACCAATGGAGCAACCATGACCATATCCGAACTTACAGCGTTTGATTATAACATTTGCAGAGGCGGCATCCATAGCTACATTGTCATCACCACAAGATATATTACAATCCGATATATTCACATTAGGTGCCCACGTATCAATTCCATCTGTATTAGGTGAATCATTCGGAGCCTCAATCGTAACATGTGAAATAATGGCATTGGAGCTTTTACGGCCGATGGTAATGTGAACGTTCGGAGAATTTTGCAAGGTAATGTCTTTTATTTCAATATTCTTGCATTCATCCAGACGGATGATACAACCACGCTTAATTGCAATTTCTTTCGCTCTTACCACTTTCCACCAACCAGCGCCTTGACCATCAATAGTTCCATTTCCACTGATCATTATATCATGTACACCACGACCATAAATGAAATGTGTATAGTGATCAGACACTCCGATATTTGGATAAGAGCCGGGATCTGCACCATTTCCTTTTCCATAAGGCAACATCTTCAGCACAGCTCCTTTAGAAATACAAAGATTCACTCTGTCCTTCATTATAATAGGACCACAAAGAAAAGTTCCTGCCGGTACATTGACTATACCTCCACCAGACGCCGTACATGCATCTATTGCTTTTTGAAAGGCAATTGTATTGTCACTCGATGATGCCGAAGCTCCATATTGAGTGACGTCATAACGTGTGGTAGGAATCATAGGGTGTGTCACTTGTGCTGTAGCTTGACCACCAATTGCTAAATAGTATATAAGGAAAAATCCTCCTAATTTTATAAATCTACTCATTATTTTAATTATTAAATTAGTTCATAGCAACAAAAATAAGAGTTTTATTGAATGAATGAGTAGAATATTTATTCGATTTAGTGGATTTTTTACATTTGTCTATATTTCAATCCTATTCTAATTTCCAATTAGAATAATAAACATTTATGCGTGATTCACTCCGTAACCGAAAAGGGCAAAATCTCCCAAGCAAGGATCGTCAGGAAATACTTTGGTCAAAGCCTCAGTGATTCTCAATGCATTCTTAAGTGTATAGGAAGTAGTATCGGTTAGTCCCAATTGATAGGACATCTGAACCACATGAGTATCAAGGGGTATGATCAAATCTCTAGCATCAAAATGGTTCCACAATCCAAAATCTACCGGAGAATTTCCACGTATCATCCATCGAAGAAACATATTCATTTTCTTCTGTGGAGATTTTGAAGAAACAGAAAATAAACGACAAAGACGCTCCATTGGAATACCATTGGACCTTTTTAACACCTCTTCCATACTTTGCACTTGATCATATATATCACGAAGAGTGGCAAACAATTCTAGAATTGCTTTATTCGATATTGTTCTATAAAAACTGGAATCGTTATTGGGTATGTCATTAAAGAATGAGCCTTTCCTTACGTATTCTTCCGGAGAATCGCCCATCATGTCATGCAAATGATCAACTTTCTTTATGATTTGTTTTCTATTGCCAAAACTGAAATATGACGTAACAAAAGCACTTATCTCAATGTCTTGTTTCTCCGTAAAACGATGTGGAAATTGGATCGGATCATTTGCTATAAATGCAACTTGATGATATTCTTTTGCCCACATTTTCAACAAATCCTTATTCCTATTCTGCATAACAAACATATTTGCTTTATTAAACCGTCTTACGCTTAAAGATTAATCTTAGCACAAACCATATATGATAGGATATAGTATTCCCCCATCCATAATGACGGACCATTATCCTGAAACGCTCCTTCAATGATGCTTTCCTATTACGCGTAGTCATGCCCTCATCCAAATAATCAATTAGCACAAGATGCGTATTATGAAATGATTCTGACTTTTTCATAACACGGATACACCAATCAAAATCTGCAGAGAAACGATAAGTCAAATTGTAAGGTACTGCCAATTCCCTCTTTGCCAAAAATGCTTGATGGCAAACACGCATTCCACTACGAAAACTTTTCCATGTGAGAACTTCAGGAGTGGACAAACGACGCATTCCCAAAAGTTGACCATCTGTATCGACAATCATCGTTTCACCATAAACGATGTCAGGTAATTGACTCTTGCCTTGCATTGTGTAAACAATCAATTGCAACGTATCCTCTTCATGTAATTTATCTCCGGCATTCAAGAAACATAAATAATCACCTGTTGCAAGGCGAAAACCTTTATTCATCGCATCATAGATTCCATGATCAGGTTCGTTGATTATCTGTGAAAAATGCTCACGATATTTGTCAACGATTTCCATCGTATTATCATTTGATCCACCATCAACAAGAATATACTCATAATTGTCATAGCTCTGTGCCAAAACACTTTGTATAGTCTTTTCCAGCGCATTACCTGCATTATAAGTAACTGTTATAATACTAAACTTAGGATTTAAATCATTAGGCATAATTCCCTGTTATTTGATTGTAGATGTGAATATATTGTTGAGCAACAGTTCCCTCAGAATAATTAGAGAGAACCTTACGAACGCAATTTTCTTTTAGGATTTTAGGATCAGCTTCATTCAGGCACCAATAAATTCCTTTTGCAAGATCTTCTGAGGACTTATATTCTGCTACATAACCGTTTTGCAAATGATCTATCATCTCAGGGATTCCCCCAATTCTAAATCCTACGCATGGAGTGCCACATGCCAATGATTCCATAATCATATTAGGCAGGTTTTCTTCCAACGAAGGAGTAACGTAGACATCAACGGCGTTGTATACCTCAGCCAATTTAGGTTCACTGCTAACAAAGTCCAATGACCGTACCGGAAATGGAACCAAATCCTTCAATTGGTCCGAGTTATTACCGAAAACAACAATCTCAACATTATTCTCAATGCCCGGATAGTTCTTAACCAATTGCTGACAAGCTTCTATTAAATAATCTATTCCTTTCCGTTTATCCGTAATCTTCACAGAACCGAAAAGAATCAGTTTCTTATCCTGAGGCAAATGACAACGATCACGGGCACCCCGTTCATTGTCAGGACAAAAAGTATGTATGTTTATAGGATTAGGAATGTCCATCACTTTATGGTCAGCCAACAATGCACTTTGTTTTGCCAATGAAGCCAACCATTTGCTGCAAGCCACAAAAGTAATGTTCGCATTGTGATAGATTTTCTTTTTCTTGGTAAAGGTCTTATATGAAAGGTCATGTGCCCCTCCTCCATTATACAAAAACGGACAATTATGACATTCTTTTTGATAATTGGTACATTCACGTGCATGATGGCATATTCCCGTACAAGGCCACATGTCATGCATCGTCCACACCACAGGTTTTCCTGATAACAATATTTTTTTGATATCTTGCAGCGAAAGCATCCCTTGATTGATCCATGCAAGATGGATCACATCAGCTTCTTTAAACTCGGACAGGCAAGTAATGTCTGTACCGGAATCGGCCAATGAAACAGCAAAGAGATTCTGCTTTGAGAAATGATTATGCATCCAAATCACACCACGTTCCCAAACAAAATGGAATTTATTTTTCCATGTACGCGGCAAACAAGCCACAGTAATTTGTTCCGTTTGCTTGTCTCGTACTAACATTTTTGCCTTTATGCCATTGCTTTTCAAGGCTTCCATCAAACGATATGATGCAACCGCTGCACCGCCTATCCGCTCGGATGTATTAATTATTAATACTCTCATTAGTTGAATGTTTGTACAAAAGTAGTATTTTTGTAACAAAAATATAAGAACTTTCATGAATAATGAACCAAAGATGAAAATAGTTCAGGAATGTTTCCTTAAAGTTTGGCAAACTTTGTTCAGCATCATCAAAATAGTCTTACTGTCAAGACCTGTTCAAGGTTCTGATAGCCAAAGCAGCATAGACGATTTAGTAGTGCTTGGAAACGGACCGTCACTTCGCAAACTCATAGAAACAAATAAATATTTCTTGGAAGGAAAGGACTTGATTGCTGTAAATTATGCAGTCCTATCAGACTATTACAGCGAACTGAAACCTAGATACTACGTACTGGCTGATCCGGCATTTTTCAACAATCCAGTCCACTGCAATCGGGTATTTGATAATTTGGCTGCTAAAACGGATTGGGAAATGACACTGTTTGTTCCTGTAAAAGTAAAAAAGAGCAGTACATGGAAGCTAAAATTACATACACGTCCCAATATTCATTACCAATACTTTAATATGACTCCCATTGAGGGATTTGCCGAATTTACTCATTGGGCTTTCAATGAAAAATTGGGAATGCCGCGTCCACGTAATGTTTTGATTCCTGCAATCATGATAGCAATGCAACTCAACAGTAAGCATATTTATATAGCAGGAGCTGATCATTCCTGGCTAAAAGATTTATGGATCGGTGACGATAATCGCCTGTACGAAGATTTCCAACACTTTTATGACCAAAAGTCCGCAAGCAATTATCCACCAAGTTACCATTTACACAATATGATGTATAATTTATATATAACCTTCAAATCATACCACATCATTGAGAACTATGCCAAAACAATAGGCAAAAAGATTTACAATGTAACAGAAGGTTCATATATCGATGCTTTTGAAAGAAAAAAAATATAAGGATATGAATAAGAAAAATATATTAGTGACAGGAGCCGATGGATTCATTGGATCTCACCTTACAGAATTGTTACTTTCGAAAGGGTTTCATGTCAGAGCGCTTTCACAATATAACTCGTTTAATAATTGGGGATGGCTCGAACAAGTTCATCACCCGGAACTGGAAGTTGTTTGCGGCGATGTTCGCGACCCGAACTATGTGCGACATATCACAAAAGATATTGACACAATCTTCCATCTGGCGGCTTTGATTGCCATTCCATATTCTTACACAGCACCGGATAGCTACGTTGACACCAACATTAAAGGTACACTCAACATCTGCCAAGCTGCAAAAGAAAATGGTGTTCGTAAAATACTTGTTACCTCAACTAGTGAGGTTTACGGAACGGCCCAATACGTTCCTATTGACGAGAAACATCCCAAACAACCCCAATCACCATACTCTGCCACCAAAATAGGAGCAGATGCAATGGCTATGAGTTTTTATAATGCATTCAATCTACCGATCGTGATCGTACGCCCATTCAACACTTATGGTCCACGCCAAAGTGCACGGGCTATCATTCCTACCATCATTACGCAAATTGCCAACGGTGCAAAAGAAATAAAATTAGGAGATCTCACCCCTACACGCGATTTCAATTTCGTAAAGGATACTTGTCGTGGCTTTTATCTTCTATCTCAATGTGATGAAGCAATAGGTCAGGAAGTTAATGTATGCAGCAATTATGAAATATCCATGCGCGATACACTGAATACGATTGCCGAATTAATGAATACGGACGTGAAGTTTATTGAAGACACACAACGTCTTCGCCCGAAAAACTCAGAAGTATTCAGACTGTGGGGCGACAACACCAAAATAAAAGAATTGACAGGATTCGAACCTGAATATGATATCCGCCGCGGATTGCAAGAAACTATCAAGTGGCTGAGTGACAAGGATAATTTGAAAATGTATAAAAGTAATATCTACAATGTATAACGAGATCGTAAATTATATTAAAGAGTTGTTTCCGGAACAAACAGAAAGGGTGATGCTTCACAACCCCTGTTTCAATGGAAACGAGAAAAAGTATCTGAATGAATGCATCGACTCAACATACGTTTCAAGTGTCGGACCGTTTGTTGACCGTTTTGAAAAAGAGATAGCACAATACACGGGAGCAAAACGTGCCATCGTTTGTGTCAACGGAACAAATGCCATTCACCTCGCTTTAATGCTTGCAGGCGTTGAACGCGGAGATGAAGTGCTGACGCAACCTCTTACTTTTATTGCTACCTGCAACGCATTAAGCTATTGTGGTGCTTATCCTGTATTCATTGATGTGGATAGGGATACGATGGGCTTATCTCCTTCAAAAATGGAGGAATGGATACTCCAACATGCAGAACTTAAAGATGATTCATTATATAATAAAGCAACAGGACGACGCATCAAAGCCTGTGTGCCCATGCATACATTCGGTCATCCCGTACATCTTGATGAGCTCGTTGAACTCTGCAAAAAATACCATTTGGAATTGATCGAAGATGCAGCTGAAAGCATCGGCTCGCTATACAAAGGACGCCATACAGGAACGTTTGGACGCATCGGTTGTTTGAGCTTCAACGGTAACAAGACAATCACTACCGGAGGCGGAGGCATGCTTCTATTCAATGACGAGAAACTGGCCGATCTTGCCAAACATATTTCCACACAAGCCAAAGTGCCTCACCCCTGGGATTTTGTTCACGATGCCATCGGATATAACTACCGTATGCCCAATATCAATGCAGCATTAGGATGCGCCCAACTGGAGGAGCTTCCTACATTCTTGAAAAAGAAAAGAGAATTGGCGGCACTATACAAAACATTCTTCGATAAGACAGGGATTGAATTCTTTGCGGATTCTGCGGAAACCGAATCGAATTACTGGCTTAACGCCATCGTCCTCAAAGATAGAAACGAACGTGACGAATTCCTTGAATATAGCAATAGCCATGGCGTCATGACACGACCAATTTGGCGACTGATGAACAAGCTTCCGATGTTTGAACATTGCGAATGCGGAGATTTGACAAACGCTGAATATTTTGAAGATAGAGTGGTGAACATACCTAGCAGTGTAAGATTATGAATAGAGAGATAAATATACTATTTCTGGGTGGAGCTAAACGTGTATCACTAGCAAAGCACTTGATTGAAGCCGGAGAAAAAATGGGATGTGACGTGCACATCTTTTCTTATGAATTGCAGAATGCAGTACCTATAGCCAGTATTGGTACAGTGATAATCGGTAAACGCTGGACCGATGAAGATTTATTCGACCACCTCACGGGTGTCATTGAAGATAATCACATCCATATCATCCTTCCGTTCATTGACCCGGCAGTGGAAGTTGCTTCACGCTTAAAAGATATGCTGCCTGCCATATTCATACCCTGCAGTACTCTTGATATCTGCCAAACAATGTTCGACAAGCATCGTTCTGAACGTTGGTTCAAGCAACATCAAATACCCATACCTCCAAGTTATACCCCTGAAGATAAAGTAACCTTCCCTATAATTATAAAACCTGCTACAGGATCTGCATCCAAAGGTATTGAGATCATTACTGATCAGGCACAATGGGATGAGGTAAAAAACAAACAAGACTATGTCATTCAAAAATACTTACCGAACAAAGAAGAATACACAGTGGATTGCTACGTAACCGGAAATGGGGAAATCATATCCATCGTGCCACGCATTCGTTTGGAAGTATCGGGAGGTGAAGTACTGAACTCCATGACAAAACGAGACAAGGAATTAATCTCATTGTCAACAAAGATATTGCAAAGCGGAAGCTTCAGCGGACCGATTACAATCCAATACATACGTGACAAAGATACGGATCAAACGTTTGTAATGGAGATAAACCCACGTTTGGGTGGAGGCGTTATTGCCAGCATCGAAGCCGGTGCCAATATCCCTCAATACATTCTTACGGAATATAAAGGAGAAGCCTTGAACCCCAATGATGATTGGAAAGAGGATACATTAATGACAAGATATTTTAAAGAAGTTATATTTCATGCAGATAATCATTGACATGGATGGCACCATTTGCCAAGAGATGCGTACCTACAGCCGTTGTCTGGCAGAGCCTAAGCCGGGAGCGATAGAAGGTATCAACCGCCTTTACGATGCGGGAAACACTATCATTATCTATTCTGCCAGAACATGGATGGAATGGGAAATGACCACAGCCTGGTTAAAAGGTCATGGAGTGAAGTATCATCAATTGATGATGGGAAAACCTGTCGGTGACGTATGGATTGACGACCGTGCCATGCACTATGATAACAATTGGGATGAAATAACAAAAAAACTTCTTGAAAAGTAATACATATAAATATGCAGAAGGTTATTATTATAGCAGAAGCGGGCGTAAACCACAACGGAGACTATGAACTAGCCAAGAAACTTGTAGTTGCTGCCAAACAGGCGGGTGCCGATTATGTGAAATTCCAAACGGCTCGTCCTGAACTGGTCATTTCACGCTACGCACCCAAAGCCGAATATCAAATGGGTACAACAAAGAAGGAGGAATCACAACTGGATATGTGCAGAGCCATTCATCTACCGCTCACTGATTATGCTCCTCTCAAAAAATATTGCGATGAAAACGAAATAAGTTTCATCTCCACTCCTTTTGATCTAGAATCAATTGATGTATTAGCACCTCTGGGAATGGATTTCTGGAAAATCCCATCAGGGGAAATAACTAATCTTCCCTATTTAAAAAAGATTGCACGTCTGCATCAGCCGGTGATAATGAGTACAGGCATGAGCAATTTAGGTGATATTGAAGCTGCATTAAAAGTCCTTACTGATAACGGGCTGATAGAAGATCAAATCACTCTGCTGCATTGCAATACAGAATATCCTACTCCTTATGAAGATGTAAATCTGCGTGCAATGATCACGTTGAAAGAAGCATTCGGAGTGAATGTCGGTTATTCCGACCACACCAAAGGCATCGAAGTATCATTGGCTGCCGTAGCTATGGGAGCTACTGTTATAGAAAAACATTTCACACTCGACTGCAATTTGCCAGGTCCCGACCATAAAGCATCATTGGAACCGGATGAATTAGAACAGTTGGTCAAAAGCATTCGACATCTCGAAAAAGCTTTTGGGAGTCCCATTAAACAAGTTTCACGTTCAGAAAAGAAGAACATGACGGTGGCTCGTAAAAGTCTAATTGCAGCTGTGGATATTAAGAAGGGAGAGAAATTTACAGATAAGAACATGACTGTAAAACGCCCGGGTAATGGCATATCTCCCATGCTTTGGGACGAAGTAACCGGACGCATTGCTCCACGTGACTTTAAAGAAGACGAATTGATAGAACTATAATAATATGGGGAAAAGAAAGATTTGCTTTATAACCGGCTCACGGGCAGAATACGGATTGATGAGCAGACTGATGAAAAAGGTGCAAAACGACAATGAATTGCAACTACAGATCATTGCCACAAATATGCATCTTTCTCCTGAATTCGGACTCACATACCGAGAGATTGAAAACGATGGTCTGCATATCGACAAGAAAGTTGACATGTTGCTTTCCGGAGATTCAAGCACTGCTACCGTAAAGTCCTTAGGTATAGGAATACTGGGATTTGCTGATGCTTACGAAGACTTACGCCCGGACCTGATTGTGGTACTAGGCGACAGGTATGAAATTCTCGGAGCTGTAGAAGCTGCATTAATCTTTCGCATACCGGTGGCACATATTTCAGGTGGCGACATCACCGAAGGAGCTTACGACGATGCCATTCGTCACAGCATCACCAAGATGAGTCATCTTCACTTCCCCACTACTAAGATTTATCGCAAACGTGTCATTCAACTGGGTGAACAGCCCGACCATGTGTGGAACGTAGGTAATATAGCCATAGACAATATTCATCACACAAATCTTCTATCACACTCAGAGTTTGAGGAGAGCATCCATTTCAAACTGGACCAACTGACCGCACTCGTTACCTTCCATCCGGTCACTCTTGAGGAGCAAACCGCAGAAGAACAATGTCATGCACTGTTGGATGCATTGGATGAACAACCGCTCAAAATCATCTTTACAATGCCCAACTCCGATTCTAACGGACGCATCATCATTAAGTTGATAAACGAATATGTGGAATGTCACCCTGAAAAAGCAATCGCATTCACTTCCTTAGGATATTTACGCTACTTATCTGCCCTGCAATATGTGGGCGTGGTAGTTGGCAACTCATCAAGTGGAATTGTAGAAGTTCCCTCATTTCATTTGCCTACCATCAACATAGGTGATAGACAAAAAGGGAGGTTACAAGCTGAAAGTATCATCAATTGTCTGCCTACATTGCCCTCCATAAGAGAAGCATTTGCTGAAGCATTTAATCCCAATAATCACCTGCGATTCGAGCAGGTAACAAATCCATACGAACAGCCGGACACAGCCAATCGTATCTATCAAACGATCAAATCCTTTCCGCTTGAAGGACTCATAACCAAACACTTTTACGACTTATGATAAATTACGAAGCCTATATTATAAATAAAGACGACAATGTAAGAAGTGCGCTTGAACTGTTGAACCACGCTTCGGCTCAAACTCTTTTTGTAGTAAACGCTAACAAACAAGTTGTTGGCACACTTACAGATGGAGACATTCGCAGAGGATTGCTTAAAGGAGTATCACTGGAAGATCAGGTTGACACTGTTTGTTTAAAAGACTTCTGCTACATGGATGCCGAACATTCATCACCGGAAGACATTCGTAATCTCCGTAAAAAGCTCATTAAAGTGGTTCCCTTTTTGAGTAAAGACAAAAAGATAATTAAAATCATAGACCTTCGCAAGACCTGTAGTTTACTACCGGTTGACGCAATAATTATGGCTGGAGGACGTGGTGAACGCCTTCGTCCACTAACAGATTCCACTCCCAAGCCTTTATTGAAATTAGGTGACAAACCTATTGTTGAATACAATGTTGATCGCATAGCGCAATACGGCATTGAACACATCACATTCTCTATTCGCTATTTAGGCGAACAGATCAAGCAATACTTCGGAGACGGTTCTCATAAAAATATAAACATTTCTTATATCGAAGAAGACAAGCCGCTCGGAACATTAGGAGCTGTCAGCAAAATAAAAGAATATCACAACGATACAGTACTCGTGATGAATTCGGATCTATTTACCAATATAGACCTTGAAGAATTCTACCTTCACTTCATTGACAGTGATGCCGACATGGCTGTGGCATCAGTCCCTTACAATGTGGGCATTCCATATGCAGTGATGAAAACAAACGAGGAACTTATCACCTCATTTGAAGAGAAGCCAACATATACTTACTATTCGAATGCAGGCATCTATTTAATAAAAAGCAGTATACTCAAGCAACTGCCGATAGACACACACTGTGACGCAACCGATCTGATGCAGCAGCTCATCGATGCAAGGAAACGTGTAACCTATTTCCCTATTGTGGGTTATTGGATAGACATAGGCAAACCTGAAGATTACAAGAAAGCAAAAGAATTTACCAAGTTCTTAAAAAAAGATTGAAAAGATGAAAGCATTATATTTGATTCCGGCTCGTGGCGGCTCTAAAGGAATACCTCACAAAAACAGGAAACTCCTCAATGACAAACCGCTTATCTATTATGCCATAGATGCCGCTCGTGAGATTGCCGACGATGAGGATATTTGTGTCAGTACAGATGATGATCAAATTATTCGCGTTTGTGAAGAGCATGGATTGAAAGTCCCATTCAAGCGTCCGGATGAATTGGCACAAGACGGATCCGGTTCCTATGAAGTGATTATGCACGCCATCAAATTCTTTGAGAAGCAAGGGCGAGTATATGATACAGTGGTACTGCTCCAACCCACTTCGCCTTTCAGAACTTCACAACACATACGTGAAGCAATGGAGCTTTACACCCCCGATTGTGACATGGTGGTATCTGTAAACGAGGCAAAGACCAATCCTTATTACGTAATGTTTCAAGAAGACAAAGACGGATATCTGAAACACATTCTTGAAGGTCATTTCACCCGTCGTCAAGATAGCCCAACGGTCTATGAATACAATGGTGCAGTGTATGTAATGAACATACAAGCACTCAAAGCCAAACCATTATCTGCATTTATCAAGAACAAGAAGTATGTAATGCCACAAAATGCAAGTGTCGACCTTGATACAATGGATGATTGGGAATATGCAGAATTCTTAATAAAGAAAGATATCAGAAATAAGTTGATTCAATCTTAAATATGAAATGTAATATATAGCATCAAAACAGTACATACACAAGAACATCCAAAACATGAAAAGTTCCTTCATCCATCATATCCCTTTGTTCATGGGCGTTTCGAGATGAACGCATGAATGTAGGCTGTCCAAACGAGAATTTGTATCGTTCTAAAAAAGTATTATTTTTGTATTCTATAATATAGATAATCAAAGTAATAAGACAGTAATATGAATAA
>WSSedB1CaDRAFT_10000107_pt1 | contig 40852 bp, 52 predicted proteins | sample WetSurSB1Cattail_FD_9460 | JGI IMG/M metagenome (IMG submission 9460)
CACCGCATTACCAATGCATTTGCAGAAGGTACAAACAGTGTTATTCAGCATATAAAATCATCTGCACGTGGCTTCAGGAACTTTGAGAACTACAGAATAGCCATATTTTTTTTCTGTGGCGGACTTAATTTGCACCCACAAGAAAGCCGGTAGAGCCATTTTTTTTTTAACTCTTTCCAAATTTAACTTCAATTACGCTGTACAAAAGTGTATTACTATTTTGTAAATGCAAATTGACTAGATAATATATTATTAACTAATTCATTTTGAACAATAGATATTTTTTCAATAAGCGTCAACAATTCTGTAGACTTATCTGAAATACGAATGTCATATTCATCCTTATTAGTATTATCAATCTTTGTTCTATTAATAAAATCGGTTATTGTATCAAATTCCCAATAATAATATGATATTGTATCTGTTTTTATTTTATCACTATGAACAATTTTATTTTTATAAAAAATTATTCTACCAATATTTTTATATAAAATATACAAATTATACCCAAATGACTTTCTAAATTTACTATTATTTATTAACCTTATTGATTCAAATTCTTTCAAATATTCTTTATATTTTGTAAAATTTTTTCTTATAATATAAAACTCTATCAATTCCAACAAAGACTCTGAACCGTATAATTTATAATAATCTTTATTAGGATCATCTTTACAAGAATCTTCAATTATCTTAATATATTGTTTATAGTAATCGTAATATCTTACTTCATTATTCTCTATTTCAGCAAAATCATTTTCCTTCCAATATATATCAATCATTAATTTATAAAGTTCAAATATTTTTTTTAGTGTATAATTGTTTTGATAATTTTTATCAAGATAATTTTTCAATGCTAATTTATAATATGCTAATTTAATATTATTATTAACCTCTAATTTTCCCAAGTTCAAATATAATTCAGCTTTATCATTTTCACATTTTCGAATTAATTTATTTTTTAAACAGTAAGATTTTTTACTTTCTATACATGATATACAATCGGTCAAATAACTCATAGATTGTTTTTTTTGATTGTTTTTCTTATAAAATTGATAATTCGAAAAACAATCATTTTCTTGCAATGTATGATTACTAATAGGTTCCGAATAATTATTAGCTTTTGAAAAACCATTAATATCATAATAAATAGTTTCTGCTCTAATACTAAAAAAACAATCCAATTCTTTTAATATATTTTTCTTTGATTCGTAAGGTATTTTTAGTGTCTCGAAAATTATTCTTTTTTCCCCTACTTCATCTTTTTTCCCATTTACAGAAGGGAACGCAGCAAGACTAAACAAAAAAACACTATCTTGCTTGATTATTCTATTATTTATCTTTGATGGATTCCAAAACCAAAAGCAAGGGTCGAACTTCGTTCTATTCTCGGCACGGTCATAGTTAAAAGTTTTTAACACTGTAATTATATCATCGTCTTTTTTAATATCAGGCAATTCGTTTTGTGAAAAATATTCAATATTATTATTATTAATATCATTTGTCAAGTCTAAAAAAATTACACGTCCATCTTTTTTTGATTCTACACCTTTGTTAGTTGATTGACAAGCCATCCACAAAGCAATTAAACAATTTGTTGTAAAATCAACCAAACAAGTTGCACCACCATTATGCTGAATCTCTGCCAGTAATTCCATATCTGTTAATGTACTTCCAGACTTTATTTCACCATATCCATACTGCCTTGCGTTTCTAAGTAAATTAGCATGATAATTAATAAATTCATTTTGAAAATATTTTTTTTCATTTAAAAGCCTTCTGCCTGCGCCTGATATTATATTCCAATCACAATTTGCTTGACCACGAAAAATATACCTACCATTCATATCTTCCAAATTTAAAATTTTTAATTTTTCTGCCAAAGCCTTTATAAATGAACTCACACAATCAATTACAATAGTATCTTCCATAATTTACCTCCGATAATAAACTATAAAAAAATGTTATTATAGACTTCATAAATGATGTAATAATCAAACTTTTGCTGCTCTCATCTAAATTGGTACAATTTTTGACCATTTCTTATAAATGTATTTTTCCAACGAGGTAATCCATAAAAAATAGACAAAAACTACAGAAAAAGCCCAGTGCCATCGAAAAAGACTGCAAAACTTCGGTTTCATTGAGTTGTCTAAAAAGACATTCTGAATGAATCCTATATTAAAAAATATTATAACCCGTTATTTTATAAAAACAGGTTTTTATAAAATTTCCCTAAAATATAAAAAAATGCCGTCGACTACACAATAATGCATAGCCAGCGGCAAGACGATACCAGACATATCTTACTAAAGAATATTCCTATAGTATCATTTTGTCAAATTATTTTATCAAAACGACTATACAAGTATGAAATAATCACACAAAACAGGCAGAAACCGGCGGGTCACTACCCCGTCGACAAGCGCATACACGCCTACGGATTACTCCGCTTCTACCCGACTTATGCATAAGTATGTATAGAATCGGATTACTCAGTCTCAAGGTTTAGCCAAAAGTAAAAAAAATTATTTTCTCAAGGAAAAATCCATGAAGACACCTATTACGTATTATGGCGGCAAGCAGCAGCTTGCAAAGAAAATCATTTCTCTTATTCCAGCACATGACATATACTGCGAACCTTTTATCGGAGGCGGTGCTGTTTTCTTTCAGAAGCAGCCGTCAAAATCTGAAATTATCAACGATATAAACGGCGAACTGATAAACTTCTATGAAGTTATACAGAAAGACTTTTCGCTTCTGGCCCAGCAGGTATCAATCAGCCTGCATAGCAGGGAGTTATACAGGCAGGCCCGCGTAGTCCATGAAAATCCTGAAATGTTTGACCGTATAAAGAGAGCCTGGGCTATATGGGTACTTGCCAATTCCTCATTCGGTGCCAATTGGAAGGCCGGCTGGGGATATGACGCTGCAGGCCAGACAACAAAAACAATAACTAATAAGCGCAATTCCTTTACAGTGGAACTTGCAATACGGCTGCAGAATGTCCAGATTGAAAGCTATGATGCCCTCAAAATTATCAGTAGTAGAGACCGGCCAGAAACGTTCTTTTATTGTGATCCGCCCTACCCGGATACAGACCAGGGCCATTATGACGGGTATTCAGCAGAGGACTTCCGGCACCTGCTTGAAACGCTCGAACATATACAGGGTAAATTCCTGCTTAGCTCTTTTAGACATCCGGTGCTTACAGCTTTCACAGTTAAAAACAACTGGTATCAGATAGAACTGAAAATGAATAAGCCTATGTCGGTAAAGTCCGGTATTTCAAAACAGAAAATAGAAGTACTGACCGCAAATTATCCTATAAAACTGGATAACTGACAGTATGGACATCGGCGTATTTTCTTACGCTGATGCCCATTACAGTTGCAGTAACTTGATAAGTTTTTCCTGCGCCTCGTACACTTCTGGGAACATGTCAGGCGACCAGTTTGTATAACGCTCCTGCATACTCCCGCTACCGCTTGAATGCCCTATAACAGCCGCAACCTTTACAGGAGGCACATTCTCAGATAAAAGAAATGTATTGAAAAAATGTCGCCATGAATGAACACAAAGCAGCCGTTTTTTCTTCTCTTCTGCCATACCATTCAATGCAAGCACTTCGTTTAAATGCCGTAGCACTGTCATTTCCGTTGTAAAACCGAAAGCAAAATGTTTATCATTCAAATTACAAAGAGGTTTCAAAAACTCGTACAATGTTCTGGGAATAGGTATTTTCCGCTGTTCCTTCGTTTTTGTTGGACAAATTCGTCCCTGATACATCTGTTCAGTTACGTCTATGAAATCTTCATGGAGATTCTTTTTGTTTATTGCAAGTATTTCACTGATTCGCATACCGGTAAGAGCTGCTGTCAAATTTGCAATTCTCGAAACATCGGAACGCCATTTAGCACGGAATATATTTTCGGCTTCTTCCAACGTGAACGCATCCCTTTTCTTGTCATCTCCTTTCATTGGGCGTATTCCGCGGAATGGGTCAAACATCATTATATTATCCGCAAGCGCATAATCAGTAATTATACGAAGTACTGCAACTACATTATTTACCGTTTTACGTGACATCGACTTGTCTTGAATTAAATGAGTTCTGAAATGTTTTATGTCGCTGGGCTTTATATCGTGTAACTTGTAATCTGCAAAATAGGGCATTATATGTTTTTCAAGATGTTGACGGTACTGTTTTATTGTAGACAGGGAAAGTGCTGGATGTTCGGTTGTACCTTCTTCCATTTTGTCGGAAAACCAAGGTGAACCGTCATCAAACCATTTTGCAGCATAAACTCCGAACTGCTGACTTGAACCGCCGTAGAGTTGTCCATGCTTCAGCAAGTCGTCACAATATGCCCTTGCTGCCGTTTTTGCTTTGCATCCGGTTGTTTTTCCGGTTGTAAGAGTCCCGTCAGAACTATATGTCTTAAAATACCATACGGTTCCTTGTTTAAGTTGTCGTTTGTAAAGAAAATAAGCTCCGTGCATAATTACCACTTTTCTGGCGGTTTGTACACATTTTGTATACATATACAGGAAGTTTAATTAAGGAAGGTTTGCTAATTCATTGTACCACTAAGAATTAGACTTACATCTCCTATAGGAATTGAACCTATGTTGTCGGGATGAAAATTGCTCTGTTTAGCCTGACTGTAGACCTTTATAATAGAAGAATAATGTATTTAAGTGTATACAGTATCCCACAAATTCATACAAATTGCAAACACTTTTGCAGACAGTAAATTATATACCCCTACAGGGTATTTTATATGCATTAGTTTTCTTGACATAATACAATTTTGTATATACATTATTGTATGTAGAGGTTTTATGACAGTTGTTAGTACGGACGGCCTGTGTGAATGGGACAGCAACAAAGATTTGACTAATCGCAAAAAACACGGGTTAAGTTTTGAAACAACATCAGCTGTCTTTTATGATGATTTTTTCATTGAAGAATCTGACTATGAGCATTCTATAAATGAAGAACGGTACAGAGGTATCGGCAATATTAACGGCATCGTTATTATTACCGTTTTTTATACAGAACGCATAAGTGACGGAACTACGAGAAAAAGAATAATATCGTCACGACGCGCAACACCTTTTGAGGAAGAACGATATGAACACTACATACACATTATCACCGGAACAACTGAAAGAACTTGAAGCGGTAAAATCTCGTCCGATTGATACTTCCGATATTCCGGAACTTAGTGCGGATGAAGCGGAAAAACTTCATTTCAAATACTACAAACCTGTAAAAGAACCTGTCCAACTTCGCATTGACGCAGATGTTCTGCATTGGTTTAAATCATCAGGGAAAGGTTACCAGAGCAGAATTAACGCTGCCTTACGGCAGGTAATGATACATGAGCTTTCCGAAAAAAAAGCGAAGTAAATGCACCGCATAATCACCTGGCAGAATACAGAAGGTTACATACATGAACGAACGCGGACAAAACTTTAATGATTTTATGAAGGAACATGGATTATTTGAAGAAGCTCACGAATTGGCTGCTAAAAAAAATCATAGCTGTGCAACTTAAACAGGAAATGAATAATCAACATTTCACAAAAACGGGCATTGTAAAAAAAATGAACACTACCCGATCTGCTGTAGACAATGCGCTCGATTCCGAGTTCAACACTTCGATAGAAACACTGGATCGTTTCGCTTGTGCGCTGGGAAAACAGTTATCCTTGACGCTGAGATGATTTTTTGTCAACATTCTTCACAGTAATTTATTACATAGATTCTATTCAAAATTGACTATATAATTATGGTAGTCAATAAAAAAGAATGTACATTACTGTACAACGTAGATTTTCAGCTTACAAAAGAATGTTTTGATGAATATCTCAAGGAAGCTTTTAAAACAAGAACCCAATGTGCCGATAATATTATCATGATTAACAAAAGAGAAATTCGTGATTGCTTTAGAAAAAAAAATATTCCATTTGGAATGAGCATTTATACTGATATATTCATTTCAAACAAAAGCAATATGAATTATAAACTTAGCGCATTATGGGATACAGGGGCTTCTACAACAGGTATATCGCAAAAAATTGCATCATTCATAGGCGCTGAAATATATGGCTATGAAACTACTTTTTCTGTTAACGGTGAGAAACCAACTCCGTATACATTCATAAATATTCTTATGCCTGATAAGAAATACAAAGCACTAAAAGTATTTATAAATAATACAACAGTAGACGTGTTAATCGGACTAGACATAATCAACTGCGGAAATTTTATATTACGTAAAACACGAAAAGGAGCAGTTAATTTTTCATTTACTTTATAATTCAAGAGAAACGCTGAACCGTTTTGCCTTTGCTTTAGGAAAACAGTTGTCACTAACGCACAGATTAAAAAAGCTCTGATTAATCCATTTACGCATCTGGATGCAACATACACTTTATTACCGATACAAATAAAAAACTTGAAGCCTTAAAATCTCAACCAATTGATATTTCAGATATTCCAGAGCTTAGAGTTCAAGAAGCGGAAAAACTCCATTTCAAATGTTATAAACCAGTCAAAGAGTCTGTTCAGATTCGTATACATTCAGCTGTTCTGCTATGGTTAAAATCATACGGTAAATGCTACTAGAGCAGAACCAACGTTGCACTACGGTAGATTATTATACAAACACTTTTAAAATATTTTAATAAAAAATAATATTCACTTAGCTACTCTTCGTTATTCTTACCTTCTTGGCTTTGATTGTAAATACAATACAATATATCATCCATTCTTGCTAATTTATCCTTTTTATCATGTGCTGAGTCTAGTATATTTAATAAGGCCGAAGAGGTTTTAACCATATCTTTGAGAAAAGGAGTATTTATAATAAATCTTATTTTTTGAAGATCTTGAAAATTTTGAAGTATTACATCGTTAATTTCATCATCAGTTACACCTATATCCTCATCAATTAATTGGAAATAAGGAATTCTCTGGTCTGCTAAAAAATAATATAAAGCAAAAACTTTAGCTTTTTCACTATCAAAAGCTTGATCACCTTCAATCAAGGCCCAAACTTTTTCATAAAATATTTTTTGATCCAAGTTATCAAGTAAAAGTTTTTTAATAAAACTATTTACAATATCACCATATTTTTCTTTTATTGAGTTTAATTCATTCTCTCCCATATAGTCGCTGATTATTTCTTTTTCATTAGACTTTATGGTCTCATACTTCTCCAAAAAAAACTGTAATAATTCCGATGAGATATCTGGATTATTATGCAAAATATCATATATATGTTTGCAGACTGAAATCGTACTTCCTTTTGCACTATTTAATATATTAATTATTTCATTTTCTTTCTCTTGAATAATTTCATTCATAATAACTCCTAATATTAATAAGCAATCATCAATTTACAACTGTCTCGTACAATCTTTTAATGTTCGAGGCGTAAAAATGTTTATAATTTTTATGTGCCAAATCAAAATTGCTATTTTTTTTCTCAACTGGATTTCCCTTTATATATAGAGACTCATCTAATTCAGGAAAATTTGTTTTGAACTGACTAGCAGAAGCTGTTTGCTTTTGAAGATCTTGTGATTTCATAATTATTCTAGATAATTTAGATTCTCCATCATCTTTATTTACTTTAATGTTCATTATTTCCAAAGATATTTTTCTGCTACCTTCAATAGCTTTTAATATATTATATCCTTCAGCAGTTAAATAATAATATTTTTCACGACCAGAATTATATGCATATATATATGACTGTAATATCGATCTTGACATTATTTGAGATAAAGAGGACTCTGATTTATTCAGTTTTGTAGCAAGTTCCTTATGCATAATACCTTTATTCTTAGCAATTAATGAAAGCAAATTACTATATTTTTTATATTGACTAATAAGAGTCTGGGATTGTTTATATTGTATGTTTAACTGTTTTTTTCGATTAGCTAATTCCATATTTCCTAATAAAAACCCCATTACAAATGACGAGTAAATATTTTTATTAGTATTAGAATTTGCATACCAATATTGTTTAAGCAAAATAGACAATTCTTCAAACGAATGAGGAGGATCTATCATAGGAGTATTTAAATAAGTAAAAATCTCTTCTGAAAAAATTCTTAAAGAATCCTCAGAAATAGTATTATCCGCATTTAATTCGGTAAGGATAAAAGTAGAAATCTTAGAAAATCTATTCATGTGAATATCCTCGAATAAATAGTTTATAAACAGTTTAGCTTGTCTGTTATCAAGTATATTACCATTTTTTTATTTTGGCAATACTATTTGCTTTGTATCAACTACATTTTGTTCAGAAAATGAATAATTGACTACAAAAATACATCCAAGTGATTGATTACCACATTGCGTACATAAATTACTTCGTTTAATAGGTATTTTTTTCTCCTTAGGTTCCCCACCCTTAGTAAAAACAGGACATGTTACATAAGAAATTTCATTTTCCCCTATTTTCCGTGCACTACAATCGTTACAAAGTACTGAGCTAGAATGATATAATGATGTTAGATTTTCTGTTCCTCGATTAAATCCTTCAACAGAATTACTATGAGCAGAAACAAATATAAAAGCAGGGTTAAAGTATTGTGCTATATTATTTGTATAATTACCAATTATGTCTCTACAAACTGATGGGAGAATATATCCGATTCCCGGAATATAAAGTAATGTGCAATATACATTTTTGTTATTAAGAGGTTCTATACGCCTCTTATCTACAGGATCAATGTATGGAACATATTTACTGTACAAAGTTCTAATTTTCGGTGGTATAAAAATATTCATAATATTTTGATTTTTTGTAGTCCATGTCGACCCTGCAAAAATACAAAGTAAATTAGAATCTTCTCTTACTTTTGATATAAAATTTTTATTTTCCTTAGAAAATAAAAATTTATACAATTTTGGTGAAAAAGTATACTCTGGAAATATTATAAAATTTACACCTTGGGAACAAGCTTCGGTAATAGCACTTTTATATATTTGTTGTATTTTTGATATATCATCAGGATATTCTATATATTCTTTTTCACCAAGGTTAAAAGATTGTATATTAGAAAGTGTACAAATTGCGATACTCAATTTATTCGATTTATTAATATTTTGTATTGTAGATGGCTTATTATATACAAAAAAAGTTTTGGGAAGTTTTTTTAAATGAGGCAAACCATTTATTTCCAATTCACTTTTTTTTACAAATAAAAAAACTTTTAACATTTTAGAATAATCATGCAAAGATAATTCAGGTTTAAAATCGGAATTATTTGGTTTCTTTGTATTATAGCTAACACGATCTATTATTCGTGCATCTTTATCGCTGCAATTAAAAAAGACAGGTCGATATCGCAAGTACAAACCATAAGCTGTATTATTACTACCTAATGGTCCCATATCATGAGGAAACATACTTTCACTAGTATTTTCTAGTCTATGTTTTTCTTCTGTATCGATTCCAATTAATAAACAATAAGCTATAATGCTGTCTCTCATATCAAGGCAAATATTATTAGAAAATTTTATTTTCTTCAATTTTTGGCATATCTCTATTACAACACTTTTGTAAGAAAATATATCAAATGCACACGATTCAACAATAATACTGCGCAGTTTGTCTGGTAATTCTTTTATCGCCTTTTTATCAGATTCTATTTGCTTAGAATTTTTACAATCAATATAGTTTATATAAAAATCAAACCAATTCTTATTATTTTTAATTAAAAATAAATAACATCTGTAAGCAAGGTCATAAATATCTTTTGTTTTTTTGAAATAATCGTAAATACTAACTTTCATACAATACCTCAATTATCTATATCATTTATTTTCTTTTTTTAACTTAAAAGGTCTTAAAAAAACAAAATCTATATATCATAAAATCAGTAAAGAGCATATTAAGTTAAAATTATAACACAAAGTCTCAAAAAATCAATTATGCATAATAATCTATCTCAAATTTTTTTTATTCAGTAAATTCGGTATGTTTTACCTTCCATTTTTTAATCGAAATTGCAACCCAGAAAGAATATACTCCAACCGTTATAATCATTAAAAGCAGCCACTTTATCCACAACCAGAAAAGCCCTATTGCTGTTCCGTTAAATTGAAGCCGTTTTCCCTCTATTACGGTATGTTTTGTTTCCCAGTTGTAAACCATACAGAACGCCCAAGGGTAGCAAATACCCAACGTACAAACCGTAACAAGGATGCCCAGAATTCTCCAGCCGATAAGCTGCAACAGACCACCGTCAAAATAAGACTTTGAATCATCCGACATGATACTCTCCTAATCGATTTTGTATATTTTACATCCAAAACAGCAAATATTCCAGAATAAATTCAACTTTTTTTGCAGCTTCTATTTACGATTAGCCTTTTCGTCAGTATTTTTTATACAATCTTAAATGTATACTTTCCTACCCTGCTGTATTTGCCTTATCTTTGTGTGCGTTCTCTGCGGCTGTTGTTATCATCGGGCGTATGATTGCCTGCGTCTTAGCGTCAAGTTCGTGCCAATCGTCAAGTAAATGCCTGTCGTCGTCGTTTAGGCCGTCTGGATCTTCACCTGTTAATAGCCATTCAACGGAAACATTAAAATATTTCGCTATTTTAAATGCAATATCTGCGCTAGGTATACTGCCTCTTTTTGACCATGAAGTAAACGGTTGTAACGAGATGCCTATCGCATCGGCAACAGCCTTTCTTTTCAAGTTTTTTTCTTTAAGTAGCTTATCTATTCTTTCAACAATTTCTTTCCCAACAATACTCATGTCTTAATTATCGTCAAATTAATTCACCAAAAGATGATTATTTTCTTGACAAAACAATCTATTGGTTATATAACAATACATGTAATCACCAATTAATGATTACATGTAAAAGGTGGACAACTAAGGCGATCGTGCTTCCTTAATTGCCTACGGCGATTATTAGCCGCTTGTGTAAGCACGAAACACAGGCGGCTTTATTTTTGGGGTATGCAGTATGACGAACGAAGACATTAAAAACAAGCTTCTGCAGCTATATGAATGCAAAACAGATTTTACAGTCATACAAACAGGCAAAAAAAGCAGCAAAGTAAACGGTTTTTACCGCGTCGTCACGCATGAAATATTTCTTCATAATAAAAACTTCAATTCTGATAACCAGCTCATGTATACAGCTGTACATGAACTTACACACCATATTCTTGATACTGAAAAAGGTGTAAAAACGGCACGATGTCATTCAGGTGCTTTCTACTCGACATTTTATAACCTTATCGACAAAGCTGTTGACCTTCATTTCTATTCCCGCAACAGAAACACAGAAACGGCAGAACTAATAAAAGAGGCCAATGACATTCAGAAGCAGATTACCGACCTGCAAAAAAAACTCGGTAAAGTGCTCATAAAGATACAAGCAGTATGTGATAAAAATAGCGACCGTTTCGAAGATGTAATTGAGCATGACTGCCAGATATCAAGACAGCAGGCACATAAATTTATGCAGATGTCTGCAATAAACCTTTCTGTATCAGAAGAAATCTTAAACGCACTTTCAATTAAATCATCGACAGACGCAATGACAAAACAGGCTGCTATACAGGCGACAGCCGAAGGAAAAACCGTACAGCAGATAAAGGCAATTGCACAAGCGGCAAAACCGACAGACAACGGCCTTGAGTCACCGGAAAAGCTGCTTAAAGAAAAACAGCGGCTTGAAAAAACAATCGATCAATTAAACGACAGGCTTATCCAGGTTGAAGAAACTCTTAGAAGTATGGGGGAAGAATCAGAATGACTGAATTCATGACGGCAAAACAAGTATCTGAATGGTTGCATATATCTTTAAAAAAAGTACGGCAGCTTACGTATTATAAAAAGATTCCGGCGCATCATCTCGGAGCACGTGTTATATACATACCTGATGAGGTTGAAAAAACAATTAGAACGAATGAAAAACTATAGACAGGATAACGGCGTATGCCACAAGCGCCGCAATATAGTTAACCTTGCCCGTATGGGCTGGCAATAACGCAGGTAACCGGCATACAGGTTACACAATCACCCTGCCGGTAGACGCTGAAAAGCGGGTCGCAAGACCGGGGATAAGCAGCCGCAGTGATGCGGAAGGCAGCAAATCAAGACCGGTGAATCAGTAACCTTTTATTAATTTTGGATAAAAGTTCTTGCAGAGAATATTCTGCGTGGTTCCGTGGGTGAGAAGCAAAGCCACCGCCGGTGCGATAAATACTGATTGAGTGTACATACAGAATCAGGGCGGTATAGCCGTAAGGCAACCTATATAAGTGCTCGCAGGTTCGCGACCTGCCGGAACCAATCTATCATAGCGCGTAACGAGCGAGATTTTCACGGATTGAGCTATACAACCGTGACGCCGGCTCCCGGCGTGATTCAGACTAGCCATTGCCGACAGGGGAGTCAATCGAGGCCGCAGCTGTGCGTAAAACAGCGACCGTGTGCCACTCTGTTTCGGCGAGGGAACACGGCCTTTTTTAAGCAACTTAAAACTGCTTAGCAGGAGGCTACAGGAATGCAAGACATAGGACTTTCACAAATTAAAAAAATAAAGCAGCGAATCGCAAAAAAAATAGTCGACGCCCTGAAAGATGAAGAAATGCTTATTAACCGTATCAGCTTCAACGACACACGTCGTCTAGTAATTGAATATTCAATCAGCGACCAACAAGAAATGAATAAATCTCTTGAAGCCCGTTATGATCACGTAGATGTCCTATAAAGTCAACATATTGTTAGATTATTTATTTTGGGAGGTATATTTTGAATAAGAAAAGTGTCTTATTAAATCTCGTGTCATTACTTGAAGACAATGGATTTACAGTAAATGCAATCAATGAAGAAACGGCGGCAGATTTAACAAGTTTGCATCCTGCGGCGCATCAATACATTAACGATATTACGGCAAAAACCGGAGTAATTAATATCAAGTGTACTCCGGTAAATCTTGATTCTAATGTTTAGATTTTCACATGGGCAGAAAGTGCAAATATATCGTTATAGATGCAGTTTAAAAGTTCGCTGTTATCCATTCCGATATATGCGTCACAGGAAGAACAAACTATTACATTTTGCGTTTCTGCTGATTTCTCAAAATGAATAGTTTTGCGAGAAAATGTAGCATTTCCGCATTTCGGGCATACAAAACGATCATAAGTTTTGAATACTTCACCTTTTTCCATACTAACCTCCGTAAATCAAATATCGGAAGAAACTAAAACTTGTTGAGTGTTTCTAGTATGGCAGATTTAAGTTCCGGCATTCTGTCAGCCGGTTCCTTGCCGGTAACAAGATATTCGACGGTAACGCCGAGTGCAGAAGCTATGAGAACGGCTTCAAGAGCGTCTGGATAGCGCCCGGCGCTAATCCGGTTCTTGAATGTACCTAAATTGAGGTCACATTTTTTGCAAAGCCACTCCTGAGTAGTGTTTTTTGCTTTTATTTGAGCATTTACGTTATTCCAGAATAGTTTTGCATCGTACATAACCCTATTATCGGTTAAAAAAGTAATAAAATAATTACTTTTTTGATTGACAAAGTAACTTTACTGTTACTATAATGTGACTTGTAAGTAACGCTATAGTTACTTACATAAACAGAGCAATGATTGTACCTCACACAATGATTGCTTTGGCAATCACCTCCTGAAAAGGAAAGTGAAAGCCGTCCGGGTTTGTGAGGAAGCCGGGCGGCTTTTATTTTTAGGAGAATGAAAATAAATATGACGTTTTACGAATCAAGACAAACCGAAATCGACAGAACAGCAGCATCAGTAAGCGAATCATTCCGGGACCTACCGCGGACAGAGGGTGTTGTTATGTGCATTGCGACTACATCGGCTTTCCTACAAGCAGAAACAAACAAACTGCTTGATATGTCGGTAGCAGATGCGGAATGCATGTTATGAACTGAGTATGACTGAACGCGTAGAGGTACAAAAAATATATATAAAAAATAAAGAGTACTGGCTTGCACAGGATTTTACTTTGATACCTGTAAACCACTGTGTCAGATGTAAAAAGCCCTTTTCAGCGCATACAGAAGAGGCGGTTAATTATCAGGGCTTCGGGGTCAGCTTTGCCCGGGGTGCATACTCAGGATTATGTCCTGATTGTATTAAATGGTACAGAAAGCAAAAAGAGCAGATGCCGGAGCCACATCATAAAGTAAAATCACGGATTCTTGATTATGGTGATCATATTGTTCTGGCGACAGAAAGTTTCAGCATATGGCCGGATGGAGTACAGATACAAGGTGAAACAGAATACCGGGTATATAAAAAGGGGTAAACGATGGCAGTAATCGTAATGGTATACGGAAAGAGCGGCAGCGGAAAGTCAACATCACTCCGTAATTTCAAAAAGGGTGAAATCAGCGTAATCAATGTTAGTAAAAAGCCCTTCCCGTTCCATGCTGAATTTACGTCACTTGCAACAGACAGTTATGAACAGATACGGCAAGCAGGTAAGTACAACAGCATCACCAAGTATCTGTATTGACGATGCTACGTACTTACTCGTTGACGAGTTCATGCGGACCGCAAAAATGACGGGCTATCAGAAATTCACCGACATGGCTCTGAACTTTTTCAATCTTGTGCGCTTTTGTAACGATGAGCTCGACAGCAGCAGAATTGTTTATTTTCTCGGTCACTCAGACACAGACAGCAACGGTGATGAACATTTTAAAACTATCGGGCAGCTGCTTGACGAGAAAGTAACGCTCGAAGGGCTTTTTACGGTTGTACTAAAAACCGTTGTACAGGATGGACATTATTTCTTCGCGACACAGACGAACGGACAGGACACCGTAAAAAGCCCTATAGATATGTTTCAGAAGCAGCTTATACCGAATGACTTGAAAGCGGTCGACGACACTATACGCGGATTCTGGAACATACCAAGAACACACACAGGCACTAATATGCCGAAATTCGGCACTAAATAAACAGGAGATAAAACACTATGGGATTTTGGGCAAACTACAAACCGGAAGATTACGACACAGTATTTGACTGCAGTGACGGAGACCATACACTTACAATCGTGAAGGTCGAACCGAAGCAGAGCAAGAACAATAACGACATGATCGAAGTATCGTTCAAGGTCGACAACATCGGCGTGTATTATGTCGAGCGGTACACTGACAACGAATACTTCAACAAAATAATAACAAGGTTCTTCGACGCGTTCGGTATTCCGCGCGGAAACTTCACGTTTAAGAGCTGGTTCGGTAAACAGGCTCAGGGGCACTTCATCCACAAGGAAGAAACATATACCGGTAAAGACGGACAGCAGAAGACAATTAACAAAGCACGTCTGCAGTACCTTGCTGTACCGGACAAAGAATCTAACGGCTACGAGTCGTATCAAAGTGCGGCAGAGGACGCACCGTCTGAACCAACGGCACAGGAAACAGCCGGCGCTTCTGCAGCGTTCGACAAAAAGACTGCTAAACCGTCACCTATGACAAAAGAAACGGCCGATGAACTTAATAAAATGTTCGAAAGCGGACAGTTCACGCAGGAAGAAGCAATCGCCTATTACGCTCTGTACCATAACGGGGAAGTTGCCGCGGATGCACTGCTCTGGAAAGTTCGTAAGGAATACACAACACGGCTTAACAAAAATAATGACAAGGCGCAGAACGAGATGCCTATTTTCTAGGAGCGGTAAAAATGAAATGCGAGGTTACATTAAAATACGTCAACATTACGGACATAATGCGCGGAATACTCGGCTTCAAAATAGCAGACCAGAGCGACGCCGTAAAAATAAGCGTATCCAATGTAATCCGCAATTGTATAAAACGCTACGGCGGTATGGTACGTATTACAGTCCAGCCGCCGTATAAGATGCGCAGTACCGGGCCTTACAGCCAGAACCATCATTTAAACGGACACATTATAGATATCTGCAACGCAACAGGGAACAGCTACGAAGATGTAAAGACGGCAATAAAAATGTTTGCTGTCGAAAACATGGGGTATCCGTATGAAATGATCCTGGGGAAAATAATTCCTAAGCACGAAAGGGACTGCAATACCGAAGAATGCTCAAAACTGATAGAAGCTGCACACATTATAGCTGCAGAGAACGGAATAGCACTGACAGAGGCGTGGAATGCTAACAGGTGAACAGAGAATTAAGAAACTGAACGAACAGCGATGGTTATGCGCATACTGCGGCCGGCCACTTGACGTTATGACAGCGCAGTCGGCGCACAAAATCGCAGACACGAAGAGTAACCGCAGGAAGTACGGTAACGACATTGTGGACGCATATGAGAACATTGCAATGACGCACGCAGGAAAATGCAACGATGGAATGAATATCGGCTTCAACCCCGGCAAATGTACGCAGCTTATTAACCGGATACGAGAACATGACACACACCGCGGAGTATCAAAATGAATGAACAGGCTGAATCTTTTATTATGTACGCATCTTTTTATACAGCGATGGAAAGTCTTCATGGCGAACAGTTTGAAAAGGTAATGCGTACAATCAATGATTATGCATTCTACGGAACAATTCCGGTTAATATGGATGTCACAACAAAAATGATTTTCACGCTTGTAAAACCGCAGATTGACGCAAACAGCAAACGGAGAAACAACGGCAGCAAAGGCGGAGCACCGGCAGGAAACAGCAATGCAGGTAAAAAACAACCGGAGCTTGATTTATCCAACACGGAAGCACAATCACAGTTTGAACCAGAAACAACCGACGGTTATACAGAAAACAACCAACGGTTAAATGAAAAACAACCTAATGTAAATGTTAATGTGAATGGAAATGTGAATGACAATGCGAATACGGATAGCGCGCAGGCGCGCACGGATGCAGAGCATCCTACCCCGCCCGGCCCTTCAGCTGAGGCCTCTTCTTCGAAACGGTTTATAAAGCCAACACTTCAGCAGGTAAAAGACTACTGCCTCTCCCGAAATAACTGTGTTGATCCGCAGGCATGGTTAGACCATTACGAAAGCAACGGCTGGAAGATCGGCGCTCATTCGCCTATGAAGGACTGGCAGGCGGCTGTCAGAACATGGGAGCACAACAACTACTCACTGCCTAAGAGTTTACCAAAGTTTCAGGGCATGGACGGAGACAGGCAGCAGAACGGTAAGGCGGGCGAAATAATGCAGAACATCATGAACAGAAGCGCAGGAGGATTACAGCAATTATGATTGACAAGACACCAGTTCATAAACTTTCGGACTCTTTGCCCGACTTCACCGCAATAATAAAAGACCTTGAGGATAATCCCGAAAAGGCACGGGATGCAGAACGCAAAGCCGCTGAAGGTATGGCCGCGCTTCACGCAGTCACGGCGGAAGGAACGTACAAAAAAATCGTTCCTGATAAATACAAGAACATCGGCAGGAAGCTTAACACAGCAGGAAGTAAAGCACGGCAGCAGTTCTACGCGCAGGCGGTTCATGCATGGGAGCAAATGAAAGCGGGAAATACAGTCACGCTTATTCTTCTCGGTGATTCAGGAATTGGCAAGAGTTTTTTTTCATGCTGGTTGATACACGAAGCACTGCTGACGCCGAAAACAATTACAGGCGATATACCGGCGTATTGGTCCTGTGACTATGTTACCGGTTCTGCACTTTCTGCACGGTACAAGAACGCTGACGGATACGGAGCACATGAATCACGTGAACACATAGCGCATGAATACACGCTTGCGGATATTCTTGTCGTTGACGAAATCGGACGATATGAAAGCAAGTATGAGCAGCAGGCCGTATTCGACATTGCAGATCAGCGGCAGAAAAGCATGGTTATCATAAGCCAAAAGAAAGGCGTCGAGTTTGCAAACTACGTCGGAACTGCTGTTATGGACAGGCTTAATCCGACTGCGCTGTTTATTGACACAGACGGAATGGAGAGCTGGCGCGTATGAAACTGAATAAAGGCGACGGCCAGCAGCTGTTTTCATTCATGCATCCAGCCCCTGATAAAATACCTGTATACATCGACAATCCGGAAACAGACAATGATAAACTGCAGAACCTGCAGTACGATTACTATCACGGGAAGAAAGAGGCTCTCGGCTTTATGTATCTGACGTTCCGGCGTATCGCGTTGAAAATGATAATTGCCGAACGGAATAAGAAAAAATTCTTCATGGATAAACTAACCATGCAGGACAAGGCCGAAGATGCAGCTCTTCTTGTTATAGAACAGTACACCGGTAATGAGCTTGTAATAACAAAATCATTTACTGCATATCTGTATTTACAGGTGCGGAAAGTACTGTATTCACAGACAGCCGGCGAGAAGTTTGAACGCTGGTGTATAGAACGCCGGATAAACTTATTTACACTGGATGACGGGGCACGGGAACGTGTCAAAGCAAAATTTGAAAAGGAGATAAAGAAATGAACTTAGAAGAAAAACAGGACGAGGCATATAAAAAAGCAATCCTTGCCTATCTTAACAACCGTGTAAAAACTGACGAGTATCTGCTCGCCGCGTGTAAAAAAGAAAATAAAACACTCGACGGGGTTATCGCCTATATAAAACAGGAAGCACAAAAACAGGCTAAATACGGCGTAGCGTGTATTCCTGACAATGACGTGTATGACTGGGCGGTACATTATATTCTTGAAGACAGCCTGGACTTTGAAAAACAGGAATCCGCAGAAAAAAAAGAAAACAGTCCTGAACAAGAACAGAAAGCCGGCAAATCTGATAAAACAAACACACCGGCGGAATCTGCAAAAAAACATAAAGACGATACAATCTGCGGGCAGCTGGATTTATTTTGAGGTTTGAGGAAAGAAAAATGACACAAAATGAATTTGCAGACTTCATAAATAAAAATATGGATGTACTTCCGGAAAAAAATAATCAAAGCCTTGATGAAATACTGTACTGGAATTATAAAAAATGCAGTTTCAGAAAGCGACAGGAATATTCACTAATTGACAGAGCTCCCGACGGAAGTTTATTTGAAAGAATATTCAGCTGCATTGAATACAAACGCGAAGGTTTCAAGTGGCAGGAAATAATGGCGATAAGTGAAAAGTACGGCACGTTTTCGAGGAATTGTTTTTATACGTCGTATGGCCTGCAAAGCGGCGTACATGTATATGGGTTCCGTGGGGAAGAATATAAAGGAAACTGCGTGGAAGGATATGTAGATCCGATTGCATATCAAGACTTTATGGAAGAATCAGATATTGAACCGGAGAAAGTATACAGTACTGATTTGTTTACGATAAATGATATGATAGGTCTTGATAATTCACTGAAATATTGTGCCTGGCATAATAATTTTAATATTCGTGCAAGTGCATATATAAGGATATACCGTCTTTATCCTATTGCAGAAATGCTCATGAAACTCAACCTCACAAAGATGATTACAGAAAAAGCACTTAAGGTTATCACGGGAAACAAAAAACTTCAAAAATGGATCTACCACAACGCAGGAAAATTAAAGTACACAGCTTTTAACACAGCATACAATGCGTTCAAGAAAAATGCGGATCCGGCGGAATATAAAGAATTACTCCGCTCACGGTCGAAACTCGGCAGGTCTCTGTCGTTCACGGATAAAAAGCTGTATAAGCAAGTACTCAAATATACAACTCGCGAAGCTATGTACGAATATATTACTAAAAAGAATGTAAATGCATCTTCGTACTGCGATTACCTCAAAGCGGCAGACTGGTTGAAGCTCGATTTTTCCGACACGAAGATTTTGTTCCCGCGCTGTTTCAGAAAACTACATGACAATTATACAAAGCAGTACGCTGCACATAAGAACGCGGAGCTTGACGGGAAAATGTCGGCGGTTGCTCAAAGGTATAACTTTCTGGAATGGACTGACGGAACTTATAAAACAGTTTGTGCAAAGACAAAACAGGAATTAATAACAGAGGGGAGCACACTGGCGCATTGTGTAGGCAGGATGGATTATGACAGACGGCAGGCTGACGGGATAAGTATAATCTGCTTCCTGCGCAGGTGTGATAAAACAGATGTCCCGTATGTAACGGTAGAAGTCGGGTTATCAGGTACGCTGGAAGTACGCCAATGTTACGGATATCAAGACAGCGTTGTACATGATGTAGACGACTTTGTGAAACGGTGGATGAAACACGCACGTGCGGCGTTTACGAAAGTAAAAAGACAAGCTGCATAAATTTAATACTATTTCGGGAGTTTGAAATGAACTTAAAAAATGAATATTTTAACTGCCATTCTGTAATTCACCTGCCGTCATCATGTAAACAGTGTGTACATAATCCGCTATGCAAGCATCCGAGAGATTGCCACATATTAGAACAAAATTTAGAACAAAATATAAGAGAAGAAAAAGCAAATGAACAAACAAAGAAAGATTGAAATAATTTTATTTATCATTGCAGCAGTATTTAATATTGCACTGCTCATTTATAATATTTCACTTATTCACAAGGGGGTATAAGGATGTATGAATATTTTTTCTTACTTGGCGTTCAATATGGCATGACTGTAAAAACTTCAGAGGACAATATAAAACAAGGAGCGGAACTTTTAACGATAGTGTTGAACGGGTATCTTACAGCCAGTAAACAGGCAGATAAAAAACTTACGTTTGAAGAATATCTTACACTTGTAGACATATATACCAGACATTGTGAAAAATCACAAGAGAAAGCATCTATGGCAGATAAAAAAAAGAGGTAATAAAATGAATTACAATAAAACAACAATGGATGATGTATCATCATATACTTTTAACAAAAACTCAAATATTGAATATAAGAAAATAAAAACAGGTATTCATATATCTGAATGCTGCGGCAGAAGCAGGGATATTGTAACGTGTCCATTCTGCGGAGAAAAAATAACCTTGTACACATGGCGCTGCGGCGGCGGAAAACGGTGTGAATGCTGCGGAGCAATGATATTAGGCTGTGACGGCTACAGAATTATTGATAGAACAAAAAGGAAGAAAATCAAAACATCTTCTGTACCACTTTATTTATTGTAATGCAGACGCGGCAGAAATGCCGCTTTTTTTGTGCCCGAATGACTATAAACACAAGAGGACACAGATGGCAACGGAAAGCAGCGAAATAGCCGGATTGAAGGAGCTCATGAACCGCCGGTTCGACGAACTGGAAAAACGCATGAGCGACCGGAAAGAATACGACGAATCAAACATAAAATCGCTGCATGACAAAGATACAGAACAAGACACACGACTTAACGATCATGCCGAAAGAATACGAGCTCTTGAACAGTCACTTGCCGTAATTGTTAAACCCGCATCTAAAACGACATGGGACAAAATCAAAGACAGTTTTATTTCGTGGTGTGTCCCGTTCATTATGGGCGCCCTCCTCTATTACGTAGCAAGTGGAGGTTTTAAGAAATAATGGAGCATATCAAACAGAATGACAAAGACTGTCTTCCGATTATTCAGACGTCCGGCTGCCGGTTCCGCTGTGACGGACTGGCGGCTGAATACCGTACTGGGAAATTACTGACAGCCGAACAACTAAATGAAACATGGAAATGGGCGCAGGCAACAAACAGAATCGGGAACATACAGCCGATAAACTGCGGAGTAAAACTGTATGAAGCGTTCAATCCCCGCTGCCCGAAATGTCCGCACTGGTCAGACTGTAAGTTCAACTGTGAAAAAGACGGCGCAGGCATTGCAACACGCTTTCTGCGGCAGCTCGGCGACAACGGACGTTTTATCGAAGTCGGGACAGTCAGAAACGGTGTCGTCTCATGGTATCCGGCTATATCGCAGGAACATCGCCGTATGGATGTCTGTATCCAGAAAATTAAACAGGGCGGACCACAAGGGACACATTTTCGGCTTGTCAGTAAAACAGCCGGATTGATAGAGGATCCGCATAATCCGGCAATAGCCGCACAGGCTGTTATTTATACCGTTATTTATGCATACATTCCGGGAGAAACAAAATGAGTGATGAAGCAGACACAACGGCAGAAGTGACTCAGCCGGTAAAAAAGGTATTTGGTGCAAAGAATTTGAGCAAAGGCTCTATTGTATTTGCCTGTATCTGGGTAGCTGTGCTTACGGTGTTAAAGGGTATGAAAAAAATAGAGCTTGACCAGTCGGAAATCATCGGAAGTGCTGCAGCAATAGTAATGTTCTGGTCACCGACTTATTTTTCAGTTTATATGGACAAGCACTATGCGGCAAAAGGTGGCATCGCATGAAAACAGAACTGAAATACTGGGGTATAGCAGTTATTTCCATTGCATTGTTTTCGGGATTTTCCCTGTTGTTCAACGGATGCGCGACAACAGGGACTATAACGCCGAAACTTGTTGAACAGTCTGCGGCTGTAGATACCGCAATATCGCAGCTGCAGGGACAGCAGGCAGAGAGTGCGCAGGCAGCACAGGCTGTCAGTGATACGGCCGAAAGCATAAAACAGACAGCCGGAAAGATTAATAACCCGGAACTTACGGCGCAGGTAAACAGGCTGAATGAGCAGACAAACAAACTACTTGAGAGCCAGCAGGCAGAACGGGGCAAAACAGCGCAGGTACAGACGAATTATACTGATATAAAAAATACTGCCGGAACAACTCTTACGAATCAGTCGGCACAGATAAACAAACTGACAGCGCAGCTCAAGTTATCTGTAACGAGGAACTGGCGGCTCGGTATATCACTCGCGGTTATTATTATACTCATTGTACTAAGTATCGTTCTTAAGATAATGGGTAAGCTGCCGTTCTGATTTATCAGAAATGACTATAGCAGTATGAGCAATACAACACTGTGTCATAAGAGTGGCTGTTTCAGAACAGCAGAACAGGGAAAACACTTCTGTAAAAAACATCTATACCTTGAAGAGTCCTACCGTAAACGTCCCGTCCCGGAACGGAAGAAATCAAACGAGTGGCACAACCTGTATAACTCGCAGCGCTGGCGTACTGTCAGTAAAGAGTTTCTTGCAGGACATCCGTACTGCTATATCTGCGGAGCAAAAGCAACAATCGTCGACCATATCCGGCCGCATCGCGGAGATACAGAGCTATTCTTCGATGAAACAAACCTGCAGCCGATGTGCTGGAAACATCACAGTGCAAAAACGCTCAAAGAAAATAATTATTTCAAACCGGATAGGGGGAGTGAAAAACATGAGGCATTTTGACGTATACCAACACGCCCCCTTTTTGATTTACACGTGCAAAATGAAAGCCTCTAGGAGATGCGCGTAATGGGCAGGCCGCCAAAACCGGTAGAGCAGCATAAACAGGATGGAACGTTCCAGAAATGCCGGCATGAAGACAGGGGCACGCAGCTTGAACCGATAGAAACTCTTCCCTGCCCGGCTTCCCTTACCGGTGAAGCTCTCGAAAAATGGGAAGAAATAGTCCCGAACCTCTGCAAAGCCGATCTTGTCACAGAAACAGATGCGCCCGTTCTGGAACATGCGTTTCACTGCTACGGACTCGCCCGGAACCTGCGGAAAATAGCAGCCGCATATCCAGGAGGCGAAGCAAAGTATATTGAATCCCTTGACCGCATGAAAAAAGATGTTCTTTTTGAATCACTCCGGTACATGCAGGAATTTGAAAAGATTATGTACAAGTTTGGAATGACACCGGTTGAACGTGCACGTATAAAAGGAACTGTAAAACCGGAGGAAGATGAAGACAGCGCAGTAAAAAATATTATCGGGAACGGCTAAATGCATGGAATATACATACAACGAATACATGAGCGATATTTCAACGGGACATATTCCTGCCTGTAAAAAGGTAAAACAGGCAGTCCTGCGCCATATAAATGACTTAAAAGCAGCAGAAAAAGGGACGTTCCCCTATCATTTCGACGACTCCTACGCACAGAAAGCAATAGACTTTTTCGGCGAACTGGTACATACGAAAGGCGAATTTGCAGGAAAAAAGCTGCATCCGGAGCCGTGGCAGCAGTTTATCATTGCAATGCTGTACGGCTGGCGGCGTAATGACAACGAACTGCGGCGGTTCCGCCGTGCCTATATCCAGATAGCGCGTAAGAACGGCAAGACTTTCTTTTCAAGCGGCGTCGGGTTGTATGACCTCATGTCGGAGCCGGGCGCAGAAGTCTATTCAGCAGCAACAAAACAGACACAGGCCGCCCGGTGTTTTATCGATGCAAAAAACACCGTCAAATATTCAAAAACACTGCGAAAATACATAAAGGCATTAGCACATGCACTTACCTTCCGGGATGGAAGCATGAGTGCGCTTTCAAGCGAATCAAAAACACTTGACGGTCTCAATCCGTCCTGCGCTGTTATCGATGAATATCATGCACATAAAACGGATGACATTCTGAACGTCATTGAATCCGGTATGAGCAGCAGGCGGCAGCCCATGCTTTTCATCATTACGACGGCAGGACACGACAGAAACGTGCCCTGCTATGAAGAATACGAACGCGTATCAAAGATACTTGCAGGTACCAGAGGTTATGAAAATGAAACGTACTTCTGCATTGTCTATGAACTCGATGCGAAGGACGACTGGAAAAATGAAAAGAACTGGTACAAGGCTAATCCGAATCTAGGCGTATCGGTCAAGATAGATGATCTCCGTATCAAGGCGCAAAACGCACTTCAGAAAAGTACCGATGAGGTTGAATTCCGGACAAAGAACCTTGACGTGTGGATGAACGCGGCCGAAGTCTGGATAACAGACACAAAATGGATGAAATGCGTGAAGCGTTTCGATGAAAAGAGGCTGGAAGGGTTACGATGCTGGGGAGGAATTGACCTTTCAAAACGGCTCGACTTCACCGCGTTCACGTGGTACTTTGCCCTTGAGGACGGCAGGCGGTACGCTAAACACTATTTTTTTATTCCGGAACAGCAGATAGACGCGAAACTGAAAACAGATTCCTATCTTATTCGGCAGTGGATAAAGGAAGGTTATATCTTTGCAACGCCGGGCGATACAGTCGACTACGGCTTTATGTTTGAAAAGATACTTACAGACGGGAAGAAATATGACGTACAGGAAATAGCGTACGACAGGAACCTCGCCGAGCATCTTATCCAGCAGCTTTCAGATATGTATACCTGTGTCGAGTTCAACCAGAGCATAACAGGCATGAGTGAACCGTCGAAAGACTGGGAAAAACTGGTTGTCGACGGAAAGCTCATTGATAACAATCCCGTCATGCGGTGGATGGTAAGCTGTGCATCGGTAAAGCCTGATGCAAACGGAAACATAAAACCGCTCAAGCCCGATGTAAATAAATCGAGTAAGCGGATCGACGGCGTTATAACATCCATCATGGCAGATAACCGGCTTGAAATTGCGCTGCAGGAAGAAACTGAACAGAACAGATATTCCATAGGTGACCTTATCTCATAAATGACTATAGGTGTATGAGATTATTCGGTTTGGAAATACGGAAGGCTGGCAGCACGAATAAGCCGCCGGCCGAAACAGATACAACAGGCGGTATACTCACCTTCTCGCCCTATATGAGTGTCGGGGAACTGCTTGCAAACACAACGGTGTCAGCCTGCGTTTCAATCATATCAGATGCGGTGTCAATCCTCACGTGTAATGTCTACCGGAGGGGAAAACGCGGGCGGACGCTTGCAATAGATACAGACCTCTTCCCCATTCTCCGCGTCAGTCCGAACAGTGAAGATAAAATTCCATTCACGTTCTTCCAGCAGGTCATGCTTCACTTACTGCTACGCGGTAATGCATTCATTTATGTACAGCGTCAGCAGGGGTATAATCCGCGCGTCACGGGGCTTTATGCACTTGACCCGGAATGTGTCGAGATAAAACGTGACAAGCTCACCGGTGAAATCTATTATAACTACTACTGCAACGGTATGACGTACAAATACGGGACTGATACGGTTCTGCATATTCCCGCCTACCGGTATAACAGGCTCCGCGGACTGTCGCCGCTTGAATACGCGACTCACGCCTCCCGTCTCGGACTCCGCCTCGATCAGTATACGGATAATTATTTTTCAAACGGTGTCAATTCAAAAATGTTCGTCACGGTCCCGCAGGAAAAAAAGAACTGGAAGAAAGAAGACAGTGACGAACTTTCCGCACAGTTCGTAAAATCCTACGGCGGACCGGATAATATTCATAAACCGCTTATCCTTGCGCACGGATTAACGGCTACCCCGGTGAATGTTGCGGGCAACAGTGACAACCAGCTTGTCGAAAACAGGACATTCAGCGAAAAGGAAATAGCAAAAATGTTCCGTGTTCCGCTCTATATGCTTGGTAAAGATGATGCAAAGTTCACGAATGCAGAACAGATGAATACATTTTTTCTTCAAAACACCCTCACACCGTGGCTTATCCGTATCCAGCAGTCACTTGATACCCTCTTACCGGTCTATAACAGCGACTGTTATATCGAATTTGATACAAACACACTCCTGCGGGCTGATATTAAAAGCCGCATGAGCGTATACGTTCAGGGAATCCAGAACGGAATCTATTCACCGAACGATGTACTTGAGAAAGAAAATATGGAACTGCTGCCGGATGATGTCGGCGGCTATCCGTTTATTCAGTCACAAATGATGCAATTAACAAAAGCTAATCTTGACGCTTATATGGCACAGCAGAAAGCAACAATCAAAAATAACAACACGGGAGGAAAAAACGATGCCGGAGAAAAATAGTAAAAAGATAACGGACAGGGAAAACAGGATGCTTACCGTCCGTTCGGTACAGATGGAGACACGGGAAGACGGCGGAAAGAAATATATTTCAGGATTCATTCCCTATGATTCAATGTCGGAAGACCTGGGCGGATTTATCGAAATTATCAGGCAGGGTGCATTTACAAAAAGCCTGCAGGAAGCTGATATACGCTGCCTGTGGAACCATGACGCAGAGAAAGTCTGCGGACGCTCCGGTAACTCGACGCTCACGCTTGAAGACAGGGCGGACGGACTGCATTTTGAAGCGGAACTCCCGGCGGTCAGCTGGGCAGGCGATCTCTTTGCAAGTGTATCGCGGCGTGACGCTCCCGGTGTATCGTTCGGTTTTATCCCGGTAAAAGACCGCTGGACATTCGATGATACAGGAAACGGGAACGATACACGGGAACTGCTCGAAGTCAGGCTCTTTGAAGTATCTGTCGGGGTCACATTCCCTGCTTATCCTGAAAGCAGCTGCAGCGCGTCAACCCGTGAACTTGCACAGCAGGCAGGAATCAACCTTGACGTTATAGGCAAAGTTCTCTCCCTCCGGAAATACAAAAAAGACTATATATGCGGAGACACCGAAGCAGCACAGATACGTGCAATTATCGGAAGTCTTACAGAACTGCTGCCGGAAGATAAACCGGAAACAGAAGAAGAAAGCCGCAGCGCTGATTCTTCCAAGCCGGACGGACAATCCACTTGTGAAGAACGTGAACGTGATTTAGCACTTTTGGAACTGGAAGCAGAAATATAATAGAGAGGTATGGAATGACACCTGAAGAAATTACGAAATTGAAGGAACAGCGCGTTTCCGTTATTAAACAGATGCGGGAATTAAACGATGCTGCAAAAACTGAGAAGCGGAGCTTTACTGCAGAGGAAACTGAGAAGTTTACAAAAATGCAGAAAGATGAACGTGAATTCAAGAGTAAAATCGACGCAGAAGAGCGCGACAATATGCTCAAAGGGTATGAAACAGAAAAACCTGATTCACCCGAACCGGAAGGACGCAACAGCCCGGCAGAACAGGAACAGCGCGTTTTTAATAATTACCTTCTCACGGGTGAGAAACGCGATATCTCTGTCGGTACAAACGGAGGCGCACTTGCTCCGCAGCAGTTCGTAAAGCAGGTTATTGCAGAAGTTGAAAAAGCGACACCGCTTATTACGCGCGTTACGCAGTTCCACCTTACGCAGGCCTCCTCTCTCGGGGTACCGAATCAGGATTCTGACGCGACAGACGCCGACTGGACGCAGGAAATCCCAGACTCTATGACGGCAGATGCAACACTCAAATACGGAAAACGGGAACTCACCCCGAACACGCTCGTAAAACTTATTAAAGTTTCGGACAAACTTATTAAGACGTCTGCCTTCGATATTGATTCGATTGTCCAGGGGAAAGTTTCTGCAAAAATGGGAAACGCTTTTGAAAAAGGCATTTTGCTCGGCTCCGGGGACGGCCAGCCGCTCGGCATGTTCACTGCAAGCAATAACGGTATTCCGAAAGGCCGCGACGTCACAGGAAGCAATACGACAACCGTACTTAAAGCGGATTCGGTTATCCAGACAAAAATGTCACTGCGTCAGGCATACCGTGCCCGTGCAATCTGGATCATGCACAGCGATATTTTTACTGACCTGCTTCTCCTGAAAGACAACAACGGGCAGTACATGCTCCGGCAGGGACTTACCGCAGGTGAACCTGACAGACTTCTCGGAAACGAAATCATCGAAAGTGAGTTTGCGCCGAACACGAAAGCAGCCGGCGCCTATGCCGCGCTTTTCGGGGATCCGCAATACTACTGGTGGGCTATGGTCAATCAGATTGAAATAAAGATTCTGAACGAGCTGTACGCCGAAAAGAATCAAATCGGTTACAAGGGCACGGCCTACGCAGACGGCCAGCCGACACTTGCTGCCGCATTTGCCCGTATGGCTTACGCTGCAGCTTAACAAACACTCCCCGCCTCTGCGGGGATATTCACAGATACGAGGTACTATATGGCAGAAGAAAACAGCAATCCAAACGGTGCAAACGAAAAGAAACTCACTCTTATAAAGGCGGAATTCATTTCAGACTACCGGGGTTCTTTCGGCGCATTCAATGCAGGCGATGTGCTGGACATTGAAGAAACGGCATTTACCGCCCTGAGTAAATCAGGCGTATGCAGAAAAGCCGTAGCAGCAGCGGAAAAATAATGTTCATTACAAAAGAACAGCTGCAACAGTATACGGGTAAAATTACAGAAGATACCGACATCATGCAGGACGTATACTGTTCAGCCGCCTGCGATATCGTAGAAGACTATCTCGGATATGCACCGGAAAGTAAAGAATATACCGAAGTTCTCGACGGTACCGGCTCAAATCAGCTTGCACTCTCTGCAAAACCTGTGACGGATGTAAAATCGGTACTGATTAACGGCAAAGCAATGGACGCAACAACCTTTACCGCACAGGACAGATATCTGTACAGAAATGACGGATACAGCTTTCCGGTCGGGAGGCGGAATATTGTTGTAAAACATACAGCCGGAAATAAAACGGTACCGGGAATTATTATTATGACGGCGCTACGGATTGCAGGTCTTCTGCAGACGGAAGGCAGCGGCAATATCGGCATTACGTCAAAAACCTTCGGGGACGAAGGAAGCAGAACATTCTACAAAACAAAGTTTGATGATTATCTTGTACCACTCGAAAGATACCGGATATATGAGGCCGCCTGATGTTTGAGTTCCAGAAGATAACCGTAGACAGTAAGGAAGTCGAAGAAAAGCTCAAAGGCACAACACTCCGCATGCCGTCTATTGCAAAAAAGATGATGCATGCAGCAAACAGGATTGTAAAAAAACAGGCCGTTGCAAATGCCAGAAGTCTGTATACAAAACGGAATTCAAAACCGGACGGCAGATCATTTCTCCGTATAGGCGCTTTCAAAGACACCGCTTCAAAAACACAGGATTTTACATCATTCGTTTCAAGCCGCCGGTTCTATACGCGTTTTCTTGAAAAAGGCGCAGAAATTAAACCAAGAAAAGGCAGATATCTGCACTTTAAAATTAACGGCGAATGGAAGACGGTATCGTCTGTTACTATTCCTGCAAAACCGTTTCTCGGTCCCGCCGTAACAGCAGTATGGGAAAGTGAACAGTCGCTGCAGGCCATGAACACAGAGTTACAGAGGCAGCTTACTTTGTACTGGCAGAAACAGGGGGCGTAAATGGATTTTGAAAAAAACGAAAGTGACATAAAAGCTTTTATCAAAAAGTCATTTGAAGAGGAATTAACCGGTAAAAGCCTTGCTCTGCCCGGTGAATACGTTTCCGATGCTGTCGACCTTGATGTACATACTAAATCGATAACAGTGTTTGAAAACTTTTCTGATTATCAGTTCGAACAGCTTTCCAATGAAAGCAGAACCGCCAGTTACAAACTGACTATATATATAGTTCTGCGGAATAAAAAACCGGGTGAACTGCATACGGATATGCTCAGGTATGCAACAGCTTTTTATAAAGTTGCTGCAGAAAACAACACCTTTGCAGGGCTTGTAGATTTTGCCGATGTCAGCACTGTTACGTTTTACGAAATGGCAGAAGCAAATGAAGCGGTAAAAGTCGCGGAACTGAATATTACACTCAAACAGGAGGATTGAATTGATTACAGGAAACAATGCAGTACTGCAGCTCGGAACGGAAACATCTTATGGAACAGTCGCAGTAATGTCAGATGTCGTACGTTTTTCATCCGCTGATTTCAAGCCGGTCTATAACAAAAAGGATGACGGACTTCTTACCGGGAAGCTCATAGGGAGCGGAAAAGAAACGATGTCCGTAAAGACAGGCGGTAACCTTTCGACACTTGCAAAACCGAAGACAACGGGTATTTTCCTGAAAGGAGCTTTCGGCGTTGAAAAATTAGGCGCCCAAGACGAAACGACAAAGAAATATCCGCACACTTTCACGCTTGCAGGAAACGGGGAAACTGATTATCTGCCCTCTTTCACTGCAACGGTAGACAAGAAAGCAGGTATTTTTTCGTACAATGGGCTTGTCATAGACAGTCTCAATATGTCTGCTGCTGCAGAAGATTATTTGAAGCTTGATATTGTTTTCGTCGGAAAGGATGAAGAGACAGGGACACTTGCGAAAAATCTGACAGTGGAAACAGCAAAAGCGTTCAAGTTCCGCGGAGGAAAGGCGTATATCGAAAACACCGAAGTTGCAGACGTCACCAGTATGAAGTATGAGCACAAGAATAATACAAAGAGTGCGCAGACAACTTCAACAGGGCTGTATTTTTCACAGCCGCAGCAGGGAACGCGTGAAATCACATCGGAAATAGAAATCGTTTACAGCTCGGCAACAGAAGCGCTCCGGGGTAACTGGTGGAAAAAAGACAATACGTTTGCTTTCAGGCTGAATTTTGCAGACGATGACGGGAATACACTGTCTCTTGAGATTCTGGCCGCACAAGTGACCGCGTGTGATCCGCCTGCTATGAGCGGGACGGACGAACTTAAACAGTCAGTTTCGGTGCAGGCCGTAGCAGGTGACAGCGAACCGGTGACAGCAGTTTTAACAAATGATAAGGCGGAAGCTTATTAATAATTTAAAGGAGAAACACAATGAAACTTTCTGATGCTACAAAAAAATACATTTTCAAGACACGGATCGATATGGATGATGAGGGGAACTATATCGTACTGCGTGAACCGACAATGCAGCAGTTTTCGCAGCTTTCCGAAGACGAAAAGGAAAGCAAGAAGAATCTGAAACTGCTCGGCGATATGCTGCCTTCCTGCATCGTTGAATCATCCTACAAACAGGACGATGATACAACGCCTGCAACCGGCGAACAGATTGCAAAAATGCTGAAAGACAGCTCAAGCCTCGAAGCCGAAGTACTCAATATCTGGGCTGAATCAATCCCTTTCGGTGCACGCCTGCAGAAAAAAGAGAAATAAGGCAGTGTGCACGCCTGTATTTCTACGGGGGCGATCCGGGGGCGCTGGAAGAAACAGCGGAATACTGGAAAAAATGGAAAAAGCTTTTCGAAGTATTTGTTATCTGCCGTGATGCACGGTACGGGAATCTGCTCCACCTGCCTTTTTCTGGCGGTGTATATGAACAGCCGTGTAAAACAATGGACGTCATAGAACAGATTCTGTCGTGCTTTATTGAAAAATTGAATGACGAAAGGAACAATACGCTGAGTATGCTGCACGCGTAATAAGACGGGAGATGTAACAGTCTCCCGTTTTCATAAATGACTATATAAGTATGGGAACACCTGCGGTAACTTACAAAATAGGCGGAAAATACGACAAAAGCGGTGAAACGAACGCCGTAAAAGGAATTGCCAGTCTCACAAATGCGGCTAAAACGTTCAATACCGCTATGAAAGCGTTTGTAGGTGTAAAAGTTTTACAGGGGTTACACAGCGTCATTGACGGAAGTACGGAAGCTTTTTATGAACAGAAAGACGCACAGTCACTTTTATTTACGTCTATCTCCAGAAATGCGAACTTATCAAAGAGTGCTTTTTCAAATCTCAAGAAGCAGGCAGACGAATTAACGGGAATTTTTGATGGCTCTGCGATTGAATCACAGCAGGCCTATGCGGCACAGATTGGATTAACGCAGAAGCAGATTGAAGATACGACGTCTGCGGCTGTTGATATGGCATCTTCGGGAATAAAGCCGCTGGATAACATTACAAAAATGCTCACGGAATCATACAGCGGGAATGTGAGCGAACTAAAGAAGATTGTCCCGGAAGTTTCAAAATTAACAACGGAGCAGTTGAAGCATGGTGACGCAGTAAAACTTGTTGCTCAGCAGTACAAAGGATATGCCGCTGCTATGGGACAGACATTTTCCGGCCGTGACAAAGTATTTAAAAATACGTTCGGTGACTTACAAGCGGCAGTAGGTTCTGTCTGGGGAAGTCTGAAATTTGAAGGTATGGGAAAGCTGTTAGAACCGATTAAAAAGCTGACAAACTTTATAGAGCAGCACCAGACACAGATTATCAACGCCGTTCTTCATTTACCTGAAATATTTGGGACTGTCTTTTCAAGCATCGGACAGGTTATCAAAAAAACTTTTTCAGCAGACGGCCTGAAAAATCTGTTTGTCTATCTCGGCAGTACGGTATTTGGCATATTCCGGCTTGTAATTTCTTCAATCTGGGATTTGATAAAGCTGCAGGCTCAGAACTTCTATCAACTCGCAGATGTAACTATAGGAAATATAGGGCGGATTATTTCAAATGGTGCAGCCAATATCGGAAATCTCATAATCGAGGCACTTAATAAAGTACTGCAGGTTCCCGGAATTAAACAACTGTATGAAGCATTCACCGGGAATAAGTCAGGAACAGGAATAACATTCCGCTTCCAGCAGCAGGACATAAAGACTTTCTCACAGTTCGCGGCAGACGTGGGAGAGAATTTTAAAAACTTTGACGGTAATTTAAAAACTGCCATCAGCAATTTTGTCGATGGACAGAAACTTAATAATACAAATTTTCTGGACGATTACAAGGATATAAGCGATGAGGCTAGGGACAAGATATCAAAAATTCTAAACAGCGATCTGCCTGCGGACTTAAAAAAAGCTCTTGCCGGAAATGTTGTATCAGGCGGAACAGCGGCTGGCGGCACCAGTGCAGGTGAATCAACCATATCTCAGCTTATGACTGGAATAACATCCAATCTTGGTAATTTTGGAACTACTGCACAAACTGCCTACAAAACGGTAACAGGCGGACTTACAAAAACGGCTGGCTTGATTGGATTAATAATATCGTTAATAAGCTCTGCAATTTCTGTCATGAGCAGTAAATCAGAGTATTTTTCTCAGTCAATCAGTTTCGATACCATCTTCAAAAGAGCTTTTTCAACATCAAAGATAGATGAGGTTGCAAAACCGCTTGTTAATGTTCTCAAGGATTTAGGCACATTTCTGAAGCCGATATTCTCAATGCTGCTTTCCATTATGGCGGATGTTCTAAATCCAATTTCAAAAAGTTTTTCAGGTATATTACAGGCTTTCACTCCGCTGATATCCGCAATAGCAAAAATAATATCTCTGCTGTCAAAGACATCAGTTCTCAGCATTGTTATTAATTTGGTGATGAAAATCATACAGATATTCACACGGTTAAGCCCGATTCTTAATATTTTCACAGCGGTTTTGAATCTTATCGCAAATATACTGATGTGGTTGTATAACAAGATTGTTGTACCTGTCTATAATGGCATCGTATGGGTTTTCACACAGATAGCGAATTTTTTTATCGGATTGTATAACCGGATTGCGGATGTGTTAAATTCAATAAATATTATGGGATGGCAGCCGTTTGACATATCGAAAAAAGATTCAATCGATTACGACGCTGAGAAATTATCTGAAATGTCTGACGACGACTACAATAGTAATAGTAGTGATGATGACGACGACAGCAGCAGTGGCGGTTCTGCCAGTTATACAGCAGCGAAAGATGTCTATGTAAACATCTACTTTAATAATTCATACGTAAACGGCGACGCGCAGCAGATAGCCATCATGCTGGCAAAAGAAATTAAGAATGCGGAAAAACTCGGCTATGTTGCGTAACTGACTATATATACAGCAGGTACGAAGACATGAATATCAGTTTAATATTTTCAGACAAAACAACAGCAGATTCCGCAATCATTATTGATGGTACTTCAAAGGTTGAAACATTTTACAGTGATCTGAAGCACTCTGATAATAGTTTCAAGTGCAAAATTCCTTATTCAATAGCTCTGGTAAATAAAATCAAAGCGGATTTGCAGAATAATATAAAATGTTTTGTTAAAAATGATGACGGAAGTAATTATTTTTGTGGGTATATACGTAAAACAGTCAGCTTTGAAAAGACTCAGAGTAACCAGCCCGTCAGCATTGAACTTGTTTCACCTTCTTTTCTGCTTGATAAGACACTTGATAAAGGTACCGTCTATATTAATAAGCCGGTTACCTTCATCATAACAGACTTGCTTTCTAAAGCCGGATTTACAGATATTAAAAACATCGGTGTAGATTCCGTTATTTCCGTCTGCTCGCTGTCAGAAGACGACAATATTAAAGATGTTATTGACAATGTTCTTACAGAATACTGCAAAACGTATGACTTCAACGACGATGGATATTTTTACACAGCTGACATTCTCAATGTACCTTCAACGGACAGCATCACACAGTCATTTAACGGAGATAATATACGCGAATCAATCAAAATAGCCGCAAAGGAACGGGAAGCAGATTATATAGAAGCAACTTGGAATAAGTACGAGTATAAAGAAAATATTCTGCTTTTTTCCGACACTTCAGGCCAGACGGACGATGAAAAATGCAAAATAACAGTAAAGGCCGGGAAATACTTTGCTGACACGCCGTATAACTATCTCACATATGACAGCTCTCTTGGTACCGCCGTCGTTTATGTAACTGATATTACACCGAAGATTAAAGCTGATTCAGGTATCACGTACAGTGTCACCCGTACGGATGAATACGGGAACGACTTGGGTACTTCCTGTATGCTTTCTGCCCATAACAATACCGCAGACGACGCAGAAATTACGCAGCTTGATATTTACGGCAATGCTTATATTAATACAGGCACAAATACAAACGTTTCATCGACAGCCTCAAAAAAGAAATCGGTAACGATTAATTATTTGCATGATGAAGACAGTGTTAAAACGTTTGTCGCGGCGGTTGCCAATTATTACCGCTATTCATGTAACACCATAACTTTTAAATCAACACTTAATTTTACCTGCGGTACGTTCATTTCCGTCACTGATTATGGTATAGGTACTTATTACTGCAGGATTGTAAAGAAAACTTCAAAGCTGGACGCAAAGGCCGTTGAGTACGAAGTAGAGACTATTAATGATTTTACGCCGGCAGCAGTCAGCAGTACAAAATCAAATTACAACGGTGCAAATGCCTCACGATTTTCAGGTTTTAGTGATTTTACCGCGCCGACTGTACCTGTTATTTCCAGTGCCGTTATTGACGCGAACGGCTGGGCAACAATCACCATAACGCCTTCAACTGATTCAGAAAGCGGCGTAAGCTATTACAAACTCTACCGGAAAGAAGGCAGTGAGACATTCAGCGTATTAACAATGCTGAATCATACCGGAAGCAATATTTCATATGTTGATAAAACTGTCAGAAAAGGATTTTCTTACAGCTATTGTGTTTCTGCCGTTGATAAAGTCGGTAACACATCCGCCCTGTCAGCAGCAAAAAGTATAACAGCAAAAGTAACGGCAGCTCCGAACCCTGCAACGGGATTAACAGCTGTTGCGAATACCTCAGATTTTATAAAACTTGCATGGACGGCCGCTGTTGCTGATACTGACGAAAACAAGGCTGCTTACTACATCGTTAGTATATCACGGGACGGCGGTACAACATGGACGGTATGTGATAAAAGCTACGGTACCACTTTTTATTATTATTATGATAGAACTATTGATAAATACCCTGAATCGGCAGTACTCAAAAATTACAGGTTCCGGCTGCAGACAGTTTCCGTAAATTCCGTATCATCCACTGCATACGCAGCCATTGCTGTTGATTACTCTGCATACGGTACATGGATACCAAAGGCGGCAACCGTAGCAGCTGTCGCGGAAGAAAACGGCATACGGCTGACATGGACTGATACAAACAGTAATTTTTATGGCAGCATCACTTATACGCCTGTTATTTCATATTCCAGTACGGCACGGACAACAGACGCGACAAAAGACAAAACTTATTTTTATGAATTTAATAGGACGCTTGACGGATACCCGGAAAAATCAACGCTGACAGGCGCTTCTAAGTATCTCAAAAACTATAGTATTGCAGTAAAGACTACGGACGAAAAAAGCGGAAATAGTGTAACTGGTACGGCCGTCATACCCGATGAAAGCAATTATTTACAATGGCTTCCCGTCGCGCCGACAATTCAAAGCTCTGTAGCCGGCAGAAACGTTACGCTTATACTGTCCGAAAGCAGCTCTATATATGGCACATTCAAGTACCGCGTACAGATAAAAAAAATTAGTGCAACAGCCGACACGGCATTTTTCAAACCTGATTTATCAACTGATCCGTATTCTGCGCTGACAGCATATAAAAATGGCAGCGGCTATATTACGACAGCAGGAAATACTTTTTCTCAAACTTTACCTTTAAACGGGCAAAATGATTCAAGTCCTGCTCCCATTGCAACTTCTTATCAATACAGTGTTATCGCAGAAAATGAAAGCGGTGCAGGAACATCGGCATCGACAATAACAGTTACGGCACTTGCGACAGGTGCCACTGATTTAACAGATGCAACCATAACAGAAAATAAAATTGCGAAAGGCGCGGTAACCGCAGACAAGATACACGGCGGAACTATTACGGCGGATAAAATGGCCGCTACGGACTTGTCCGCCGGAAGTGCTTATTTCTCAAAAATTGCAGGCAACAAGGGTGCTGACGCTAATAATTTCTGGAGCGGGCTTGATGGTACGACACCGGAACTTCGAGTTGGTAATGACGTTGCGTTAGAAAATAATAATAATGATGATGCTGAATACCTGCATTATATACCGAAGGCAGAAACGACGGGCTTAAAACGTGCTGCCGGGTTCTATATGAAGATTAAGAATTTCATTATCTCCGCTGTTGCTTCAATCGTACTCGGTTTATTCCGTGTCAAGAAAAAGGGCGCAGCTGATTCAGCCAGCTTCATGACGGTTAATCCGACAGACTCAGCGGACAGCACGACAGGCACGCCCGCACAGACGGTAAATATAAACGGTAGTACTTTTGTTAAAAATCTATTACGGGTAAAAAACATATATCAGACATACGATACAATAGATTTATCAGATACAAGTAAATACAGTGCTGATAAGTGGTATCCTGTTGTAGGTTCCGGCCTTCAGCAAAGTGCTCCTTTTACAAAAATACAGGTATCAGTTCAGTTAAACAGTGGTACTAAACCATCATGGAGTACTCATGGTAGTGGTTTTTCGTGCGGACTTGTACTTTACATAAAAAGTTCCGGTTGGGGTACAACAGGAGCACAGTCATATTGTACCGATTATTCATACTCTTTTTGTAATGAAAATCCACTTGGTTATACACAATTAACAAATTCCTCTTTACCAGTGCTGTATATGCGTGGCGGTGGAAAGTATTTTGTGTATTCTGATTATCCAATGACATGGACAGTTCAAACAGCAGCTTATACAAGTAACAGTCAGTCTGTGTCACCAGTAACAAGTTGCCCGGGGCTGAATTTCCCTTATACAATTATCTACGCAAATATTAACGGCAATAGTGGAATATTTAGCGGAGCTGTTCAGTCGGCTGCAGGTAAAACAACAGGAGACATGTCCGTCGGGGGCGCGTTGAATGTAGCAGGGGCACAGACAAACTCAGGGCTGATAACTGCAAACGGTGGGCTGTCAGTTGCGGCCGGAAGAAAAATTGCCAATAACGGGACATTAGAGCAAATTGGTGATTCAACATTTACCAGAACCATAGAAGCAAAAGGCGGATTACATACAGACGGAACAGTTCAGTCAAATGAGCTTTCCTGTAATACGGTTGAAGTCTGCATACCTACGACAGACACAAATAAAATCGGCATTTTACAGCCCCGCTTTTATTGTGCCGCTGTATTCTACTGGACTGGTTCAGCCGTATCCATTATCAGCTCCAGCAATATTTCATCCATTACAAGATTAGGCACAGGACAATTTAAATTATTAATAGAGCATAAATTATACATGGGCAGCATGGAAGATACTGATACGCTAACGACAATAACAAGGACTCCGTATTTTATTATGAAGGGATATATAAATGACAGTCCAAATAATGCAGCATATAAAAATCTTGGCGGTATAATGAATACTGAATGGCGGCATTGCACAAATTATTACATAACTATCAATCAGTGGGATAACCAAAGCGACAGTGCTGTTGATCCCAATGGAATTTGGGCTTTTGAAATAGACTACATAGAATAAAACAGAGGATAAAAATATGAAGCATTTTATTTATAACGACGGCAGTAAGAACATAACCGGAACAATTACAGGCGATGATATCGAAGTCATAAAAGCGATAGTTCCCGAAGGCGTAGGCTTTTATGTCTATACCGATGCCGATGTAAAAGACATAAGCGCACCTGTTGAGGCTTGGGAACTTTCAGGCGATTACGACGGATACGGAACGTATAAAGTAGAAGCGGCGGCAGACAAATGACGATAACCGTAAATGAAACGAAACTGGCAGAAGTAAAGCAGGCGCAGTACAGGCAGTGCGTCGTTGAGCTTATCCGGCAGAAGTACTCTGTCAATGACGAATACGACGTACTGAACAAAGGCATCGCCGACACCGCTGACGCAGACTATGTTGCGTACAGGGCGTATGTCGCGGAATGCAAGACTAAGGCGAAAAGCAAATTAGAATTGACATTAACTTGCCTACAGGGTACCTTTTATTAAAGGCTTTACTATAATGTAATTGCAAAGAAATAGATAATTTCAATTAAAAATATGAACTATTTATTCAAAATAGGATTATGCTCTATGAATGATCAACCTTATAATGTCCACAATTTGTACATCTATCCCACCCCCCATCTCCTCCTTGATATTGGTGGCAATTACATCCAGCCTTTAAACAAAAACCTGAATGATAAGCAAAAGCAAAACTTGTTGCAATCAATGAAATTGCAATTACCAATAATGTAATTCTTTTCTTCATACAAATACCTCCGATAAATTACTTACAATTATCTAATTCTTTGCATTACTAATAAACAAATCAAAAAATAATTTACAAATTATTAAATTTGTACAAACATATATTGATTTTTGTATTCTGAATATGTATATAAATATAACACAATATTTTGCTAAAAACTTTTTTTTTACATATAACAATATAAAAAAGTCGCAACCTGTACACTAATGCACAGGCTGCGGCAAAACGATACCAGACATATATCACTTACTAAATAGTACTCTCATACTATCTTTTTGTCAAATAATTTTAAAATGACTATATAGGTATGAAATAATCACACAAAACAGGCAGAAACCGGCGAGTTGGTACCTCGCCGACAAGCGTTAGCACGCCTACGGATTACTCCGCTTCTACCCGACTTATGCATAAGTATGTATAGAATCGGATTATTCAGTCTCAAGGTTTAGCCAAAAGTAAAAAAAATTATTTTATCAAGGAAAAATCTATGAAGACACCTATTAAGTATTACGGTGGCAAGCAGCAGCTTGCAAAGAAAATTATCTCTCTTATTCCACAGCATGAAATATACTGTGAACCTTTTATCGGCGGAGGTGCCGTTTTCTTCCAGAAACAGCCGTCAAAATCTGAAATTATCAACGATATAAATGGAGAACTGATAAATTTCTACGAAGTTATCCAGAAAGACTTTTCGCTTCTGTCTCAGCAGGTATCAATCAGCCTGCACTGCAGGGAGTTATACAGGCAGGCTCGCGTAGTCCATGAAAATCCTGAAATGTTTGACCGTATAAAGAGAGCCTGGGCTGTATGGGTGATTGCCAATTCCTCATTCGGTGCCAATTGGAAGGCCGGCTGGGGATATGACGCTGCAGGCCAGACAACAAAAACAATAACTAATAAGCGCAATTCCTTTACCGAAGAACTTGCAATACGGCTGCAGAATGTTCAGATTGAAAGCTATGACGCCCTCAAAATTATCAGTAGCAGGGACAGACCGGAAACGTTCTTTTATTGTGATCCGCCCTACCCTGATACAGATCAGGGCCATTACGACGGCTATTCAGCAGAAGACTTCCGGTGCCTGCTTGAAACGCTCGAACATATACAGGGTAAATTCCTGCTTAGCTCGTTTAGACATCCGGTGCTTACGGCTTTCACAGTTAAGAACAACTGGTATCAGATAGAACTGAAAATGAACAAGCCTATGTCGGTAAAGTCCGGTATTTCAAAACAGAAAATAGAAGTACTGACCGCAAATTATCCTATAAAACTGGATAACTGACAGTATGGACATCGGCGTATT
>WSSedB1CaDRAFT_10000108_pt1 | contig 40819 bp, 38 predicted proteins | sample WetSurSB1Cattail_FD_9460 | JGI IMG/M metagenome (IMG submission 9460)
CCTTTTTTTAACAAGAACCTCCGTATGACCCACCGAAGCCATAATTGCTATATCCTGCGGTTTAATGAATTTACCTTTCTCAAGGACTATGTCACCAGTTCTGACATCTTCAGCTCTAAAAGACATATTCATCTTTGGGTTATCTCCCGTAAATCTGATTTTGCCGTTTTGAAGATCTTGCGATTCCTCGACCATAAAAACAACATCACATCCTTCGGGGACTATCGCCCCCGTCATTATTTTTGAACACTGGTTCTTTTCTACTCTCTTTTTCGGTACCTCACCTGCTGCAATTATCTCAAGTACTTCCAGATCATTTTTCAGATCTGTCCTGTGACAGGCAAAACCATCAACTGCCGATCTGTTAAAGGGAGGCATGTCAATGTCGCTCAGAATGTCTTCATCAAGAATTCGTCCGCTGGAATCTGAAAACGGAATTGTCTCCGTTTCAGTTTCAAATACAGACTTCATCACGATTTTATAAGCTTCTTCAAAAGTTATCATAAATATTTTAAATTCTTAGATACCAGTATTCAATTTTATTTTTCTCTCGTCTATCGCCTGTAATACATTAAACATTTACTTCTGTCATTACTATGTTCCGTTTATAACAACAATATCTTTCTGATTAAAGTTAACCCATACTCTATTTCCCTCAGCAAGACAAAGTTTTTGTCTATCCGAAGCAGATATATTTACAAAGAACAAATCACCTGCATCGATTGTTACCTCCAACCCAAATTCGGATGGAATGATTTCGGATACTTTCCCTTTTATTGTATTAAGATCCTTTCCCTCATGTTCCTGGTTTGAAATTGTGATTGCATCACTCTTGACCAGCAGAAGACTGTTATTTTCAGCTGAAACACCGTTGAGTTTAAACCTTATATTGTGTTCAGTTACGCCAAAAGATAAACCATTCTCATGTACTATATTAACTTTGAAAAAATTCCGTATTCCCGCATACCTTGCGACAAAACGGTTTGCCGGATTATTAAATACCTCATCTACAGAGCCATCCTGTATTATTCTGCCATTATGAATAACTCCTACCCTCTTTGCCAGGCTGATTGCATCTCCATAATCGTGCGTAACATGAATAATAGTCTGACCAGATTTGTTAAGGTTTCTTAATAATCTTTTCAGATCATCTTTGAGCGAGGTATCAAGTGAAGAGAGAGATTCGTCGAGCAACAAAAGCCTGGGTGAAGTAATAAGGGTTCTTGCCAGAGCAACTCTTTGCAGCTCACCACCGGAAAGCTTTTCGGGGTTTCGTTCCAGAATGTGATTAATATTCATGGCGTTTGCAGCTTTTTCCACCTTTTCTGCAATACTCTTTTTAGGTTCGTTCCTTAACTTTAAGGGGTAAGCAATATTTCCAAAAACAGTCATATGAGGAAAGACAGCATAATCCTGGAAAACTATTCCGACTCTTCTATCCTGAATACGCCGTTTGGTAATATCTTCATTATCGAGTATAATCTTCCCTGTGTCAGGATGTCCCAGCCCTGCAATAAGCTCAAGAAGCTGCGTTTTTCCTGATCCCGATCTGCCCAGCAGGACATAGTACTGTCCATCGGATACTTCGAGGTTAATATCCTTTAAGGCAAAATCGCCAAGTTTTCTGGAAATATTAATCAGTCTGAGCATCGGTATTTATATATTTTTCCTTTCTTTTTAAAGAGAGAAGCCTTAAACCTATTAAAAACAGGAGGGCTACAAGGATAAAAAAGACAGAAGCCGGACGGGCATAATTAAGTCCATATGAACTGAACCGCTCATATATCAGAACAGGTGCAATCATAGGATGGTAAGCAATGATTACAACGGCTCCGAATTCACTCATTCCCCTGGCGAACATCATAACAAATCCTGTTATAATACTTCGCCATGCAAGAGGAAGTGAAATTGTGAAAAAAACTTTAGTATGACTGGCTCCCAGGTTAAGGGCTGCTTTCTCGAGTCTCTCCGGAACTGCAGCAAACCCATCGCGTGAGGCATTAATAAGGAAAGGTAAGCTCACAAATGCCATGGCAAGAGCTATTCCTGCGGGATGATTTACCAGGTTTATTCCCAGAAAAGAAGCAATTTTACCAAGAAACCCATCTCTTGAGATGAATCCTAGCAAAGCTATACCAGCAGCCGTATGAGGGAGCACAATAGGAAGATCAATAATGCCCTGAACGAAGTTTTTAACCGGAAACTTTTTACGTGCAAGAAGCCATGCAAACGGGACAGCGCCAATTGAGAATAATAAAGTGGCAGCAAAAGAAACCCAGAGTGTAAGCCATACACTCTGGTGAACCTCTTTGTCTTTTATTGTTTCAAGAAACTCGGCCTTTCCAGTATGAATAAACATACCTGCCAGGGGAGCAAGAATGAATAACAGCACTAAAGATGACAGGAGTATCACTATCCATGTAAATATGCTGTTCTTCCTCATCTTAAAATTACTTCTTTTTTGTCACATTTGAATATTTTAACAACTGTGCCGGCAGTTTTTCAATGGGTTCTGCGATAAAAGGTATTATGGGTTCCTGTCCATTTTCTCTGAAGATATTCATTCCTTCCGAACCCAACATAAATTCCAGGAAATTAATAGCTTCTGCTTTCTGAGGTGCATTATTAAGGATGGTAATGCTGTAGTTTATATAATCTCCCTTTACTTTCATTTTTAACCCCGGCTTACTGCCTGCAACCTCTGTACTCACTGATGAATAAATATCATTTTTTGAAGGATCTGAGAGATTAATTTCTTTTGGGAGTTCAATGTATTTTAATCTGTGTTGTATAGCCACTGACTTATACTGAAACATATAGTCAATAGCATCAGATTCCATCAGCGAAACAAGGTCCACTTCCTTCGGCCGGATGTATTCTCTGTTCTTAGATTCTAACTTTTCAGCCAATCCGGGTTTGTTATAATACTTCTCTGCCAGCAAAAATGTGAATACGGTTCTGTAACCACACGGATCGGAATCCGGATCAGATCTTGAATAGATCACATCATTTTTCTGAAGGATATCCATCCAGTTATGCGAGTTTATTTCTTTTGAATATTTTGATTTTTCCTGGTAGGCAATTACGATCTCATTGGTGGCAAACCGTATGCTCCAGCTTGCATAATCGGGTATAAGAAGCTCGTTGATAACGAAATAATCAGAGGAGGCAATTATATCACAGGGTTGCTTAAGTTCTGTAATCTTTCTTGCACAAACAAGGCTACCTGCTGATTCAAGGAATATTCTGGTATCAGGATTTTGCTTCTCATATTCCTGAGCTATAGTTTTTAATGGCACTGCCAGCGATCCGGCATGAAAAATAATCAGTTCTTTTTTACCAGCCGGGGATTGACTCGAAGAGTCAGATGGGTGAATTAATATTGCCAGTAACATAATACTTAAGATTCTCATAAATTAATAATTAGTAAAGACTGCCGCGAAAAGACACAAAATTAATAAATGCTTTGCAGAGACCCCAATAATGCAGTATAATAATTGTAGAGACGCCCGATCCGGGCGTCTCAAATTAAAATAAAAATATCATTTGATCTGTGAGACGCCCGGATCGGGCGTCTCTACAACAATAATGGCAATATTATTTTTTCTTTGCAATATCCAATATGGTGATTATTGTTTTCCAGTTTCTGGCGGTACCGGATACCCCCATTTTATTTTCGAAATAATTAGTATAAAGTTTTGTCCTTCCAAAACCATTCGGGCAATAAATAAATATATCCCTGCCAGCTATTATAAATTTATCGGGCGGGTAGTCAACATTTGCAACTTTTTGAATCTGAGTTGCGGAAGGTTCATCATGAAGAAAGATAACTGCCATTTTTGAAGGATCAAAATCCTTTTCTCCAAGGAATGGATTAGTGAAAAATAAATTGTTCATTTCCTCTCTTGTTCTGACCATAACCGGAACGATATAATTAAACCTCTCAAGAATTGCCTGCTCAAGGTTTACAGAAAGAGCCGAAGGTGGGATGCTCCCAATTTCGCTGAAAATAACATTTCCACTCTGAATATATGTTTCAGCATCCGCTATTCCAAGTTTAAAATACAATGCAGAAAGGTCGGTCATCTTTATCTTATTATGGCCGGTCATGTTAACGCCTCGAAGGAAAGAGATGTAAGTTTTCATGTTAAAAATTCTGTAATTGTCTTCCGGAGTAAATTAGAGACGCAAATGTTGAGCGTCTCTAAATTGTATTTTTACTGAAAATCTTTAACTACCTCAATTACTTCAGGGAAGTCCATTCCTATTTTTTTAAGAAATTCGATCTTAGGAACACCGTTTTTATTCCATCCTCTTCTGAGATAAACTGCATCTATCAGTGATTCATACTGATTCTCACGATATTTCCGCAAAACCCTCATCTTTTCAATTGTTGTTTTTCCTTCGGGGTCGAATCCAACCTTTTGCATGAGCTGTTTATCATATCGCTCCGATCTTGATTCGTATTCTTCTGTTGTAACAGGTCCTGCGGCCCGATATGGTTGTCGGTCGTGAATACGCGTTCCATATCCACGCCTGAGATTAAAGACCCTTTGAAAATTATAAACCCGTTCTGAATCTTCCACCAGTCTTTTTTTGTCAAACTCCCTACCCGTAACTGCCTTATAAATAGTCACATAATTATCAACATGCTCAGGTACTTTTGCAGGTTCATCAGTCTGGGCATTATTTTCCGGCTCAACGTCATTCCATGGAAGTTTACAAAGCCCGACAAGTCCGAACCAGGTGCGGAACATAGGGAAATAGTGAAGGGCTTCAGCTTTATTTTCAAATGTTGGTATCTGGTTATTTACCATATCCATGAATATCAGCCAGGCTTCGTCATGCTGCGGACCTTTATTTGTAAGAGCAAAACCACCTTGCTGGGCAAGTGATTCTTTCGACATATACTGTGAATACTCAAGACCTTTGTTTTCCATTCCTATGTCGTTCAGAAATGCAGCCTCGCCCCATCCGTTATTTATGAATAGTTCTTTCATTCTTCGAACGCCTGTGCCGGCAATTTTCCCGAATCCTTCTCCCCTGGAAAGCTGGTGCAACAATTCAAGAGCAGCTACAGAGTTTCCAAAGTTCAGATCAAGGCCACCAGTCCTGTCCTTATTCAGAATTCCGTTCTGATAGCATTCCATTATAAATGCTGTAAGCGTACTCCAGGTTATAGTACAGATCCCATAGGTATCGCAATAGAAATTTGTTTCAATTATATATTCAGGATCGAAAATTCCGCAATTCGACCCAAGTCCTGCAGCGTTCTCATATTCAGGACCATCCACAATAACTTTCTGCCCTTTATAAGGACCCGTTTTCAAAACAAAATCATCGATACCTTTACTGCACGACATATTACATCCGATCCAACAACCATCTGGTATATTTTGCGTGAAATGGCTTTTCCACACTGATGAATCTATCTTGTAAGAATCGGGATGGCTTCCAAACTTATAATTCATAACAGGCAGCAGGTCATGATCATTCATTACCTCCATAAGATGAGCTGTTCCGATCTCTCTCATCTGGCACTGTTTGGCGTCCAGTTCGCGTATTTCCCTGTTAAATCTCTTACCTCTCTCCATTATAGCCTCAAGGTCGACAACATTATTAAGATTGCCTTTTACCCCCGGAATCTTACACACAAGAGCTTTTATCTTTTTATTACGAAATACTGACCCAATGCCGCCTCTTCCTGCCTGTTTAAACCGAACCTTTTTCCTTTTTAAATCATAAAAACTAAAGTTTAACATGCCGATCAATGAATGTTCAGCTGCTGATCCTGTGGAAACTACCCCGATATATTTTTTCTCACTGTCATTATCAGCAAACATATCTGTTAATTGTTCTCCCAAAACATGGCTGTCAACAGCTTCTGCAGGAGCTTCGAAAATTTCAACCCTGTGATTTATACCATCAATGAAGACAATAACATCTTTCTCTGCTTTTCCCTGGATCTCTATTGCGTCAAACCCTGAAAATTTAAGGAAGGGTCCAAAAAATCCACCTACATTGCTATCCATTACAGAGTTGGTCTGAGGCGAAATTGTGACTACCAGCGATTTACCTGTTCCTGAATATTGAGTTATACCCCCGATCGGACCTGAAGATATAATTATCTCATTTTCAGGATCATCCCATTTTGTTTCAGGTTTGGTACCATCCCAGAGAAGCCGCAGTCCATATCCTTTTCCACCTATGAATTTTTCTTTCATTACAAGCGGAACATCCTTATCTTTTATTTCTGTCGTACCTACATTAATGTAAAGGATCTTATCTGTATAACCTTTATCCAGCGGGGTCCATTTATAATCCCATCCTTTTAAAAGTTTATGTTGCGATTTTATTGACTCTGTGTCCATAATTTAAAGTATTATAAGCTTGTATACTTATGATAGATAACATCAAAATTAAAATAATATTGGCTGTTTTAGTATGATAATGATCACAAAGTTATCTTTTTCATTTGCTGATTTAACCAACAGCCACCTTGTAAAAACATTAAAAGGTTCTTATCTTTCGCAGTGATAATTGAATAATGAATAAAATGACCCCAGGCATAAATGAGATTCTCTGAGATTAGCGCTCATCTTTCAAAATTCAGGGTCGGAATTGCCGGAGCAGGAGGCCTTGGTTCAAACTGTGCGGTTGCACTTGCCAGAAGTGGTGTCGGCACTCTGGTTATTTCTGATTTTGATGTCATTGAAGAACTGAATCTAAACAGACAATACTATTTCAACGACCAGATTGGTCTTATGAAAACAGTTGCCCTGAAAGAAAATATTGCACGAATTAATCCTGAGGTCCATGTAATTATTCATCAGAAAAAGCTGGACAGTAGTAATATTTCTGAAATCTTTTCAGGTTGTAATATTATTGTCGAAGCATTAGACAGCGCAGCCATGAAAGGGATGCTGATCGAAACTGTTCAGATAAAAATGCCAGGCATTCCCCTGGTAGTAGGATCAGGAATGGCGGGATGGGGAAGGACCAATGATCTCACTTCCAGAAAAATAGATGATACATTGTATGTTTGCGGAGATGAAAATTCAGAAGTATCTGATAGTTTACCAGCTGTAGCAACTCGTGTCGGAATTGTAGCTAATATGCAGGCTAACATAGTAATCGAATACCTTATGAATATTATATAATTGAATATCAATATATTAATGAAAATTCTATTAAATAACAGAGAGGAAGAATTTATGAAGGAGTCATTAAGCGTTAATGATTTTCTCCTGCTTAAAAAGTTTTCGTTTAAAATGAGAATCATAAAAATCAATGGAACATTAATTTCAAAAGATAACTACGATAATACTTTTATCCATAATGGTGATAATGTACAGATGATATATCTTATGAGCGGCGGTTAAAAAAAAAATTGTAGGTTTGTGCCATGATAATCAGGTTTAGTTTTATAGAGAAAATCCCACCAATATTCAGGAATAAATACGTCCTGACCATCATTATTTTTGTGATCTGGGTTTCTCTGTTGGATTCTAATAACCTTATTACCAGGTATAAAGAAATGAAGGAGTTACATAAGCTCAAAATAGATAAAGAATACTATATCAAACGGGTTGAAGAAGACAAACAGAAATTGCATGAATTGAAAACTGATAACCGAAATCTTGAGAAATTTGCCAGAGAGCAATACCATATGAAGAAGCCAGATGAGGACCTGTATTTAATCCTTACTCCATCAGAAGACCGGAAGATTACCAGGAAAAACAAATAAGATTTCTTAATGATTTAGATTATTGGATTGCAGATATCGAAAGACTTTAGGAAGAATTCACTTGATTTTTTCCAATGACCTGTAATACAGGAGTAAATCCAGAGGCTCTTTTATATCAAAATCAATACCTCTTGCGGCTAGTAATTCGGAGGCAGCTATTTCGACGGGTATCTTTTCGAAATAATCAGTATGGATGAAATTCAGATATTTTACAATTTTAAACATATTAAACCAGCCATAAAACCTTTTCTTATAGGACAAAATTCCTGAGGTGTTGTTTTTTATCTCCATAACTTTTTCAACCCAATCTTCTTTATCTAAGAAATGCTTAAGACCATCCGGAACCATTTCAAAGTGTTTAAGCAGTTCCTTATACCCGGTCTCAAAAAAAATATCCTTAAGTTCAAAAAATATCTGTAATTCTTTAAATGCCTGTACATTATAAGTCATAAACGTTGAACTTTTATCAGCTTTAAGTTTACCTATTGAAGCACCTGTACCAAATGGCACTCTCAATGAAGCTCTTGGTGACGGATAGACTGTGGTGGAATTTAAGTTAAAATAGCCGCCTGCAGGAACAAGCTTCTGTATAAAATAAAAGTCCTCTCCAGCCTGCCGCCTGTTCATGCCTCCTGCCTTGATATACGTCAGGGCTTTTACTGCAATTGCTGATCCGACAGTGTGAAAGACATAGGGAAACCCTGAAAAGTAAAGTCCCTGAAAATAGTAGCGCAGATGCAACTCGTAGAATGTAATATATTTAATTTCACTTTCCTGAAGACCGTCACCTGAAAGAGGATGTTCAAAATAGATTGAACAAGCTTTGCGGTCCTCCCGTTTGAACAATTCATTGCATACAGCTTTAAAATAATTCCGATCAACGGTACAATCTGCGTCGAGATTGATAATGACCCCGTAAGGTTTATTAATGGAATTGAAACGACGAATTGCCTCATCCATTCCTGTCTTTCGTGCAAGACCAACTCCCCACCCACTTATAGTTTTCTGTGCAACTATAAAAGCAAAAAGCCGGAAGAAACAGTGATTGTTTTTTTTCTTCCAGCTTTCAATATTGTTTAAGGTTTTTGTATTATTCTCTATACTTTCGGGGGTTGCATTATCCGGAGCATTTATGACAATTATGACTTCTGTTTTGCATTCCGGTTCAGTACAGGTTATAAGAGAATCAAGTAATTTGCTTATTCCCGGTTCATTGTATGCAGGAACAACTACAATAATACCTGTCTCCTTATCAGGTGCCTCACTGATTTTTTGGGGGAACAAAGCTCTTTGTTCCAGATAGGTTGAGGCAAAACCCATTATGCTTATTTCTTCTCAGCCTTATACTTTTTATTAATGGCGTCGAGAACCTTTGGTGTTATATCCAATGAACTATCACTGTAAAGAACCACACTTCCAAAACTTTTTCCAAGAATATACTGATAGTTAAATTCAGATTTGTTTTCCTCAAGGAATTTTGTAATATATTCGAGTACCTGACGATTCATTACCTGTTCTTCTTCTGCCAGGTTTGACTGAAGTTTATCACGCAACGATACAAGATCCTGTTGCTGCTGAACAAGCGATTGTTCAATCTGGGCTGCGGTAGCTCTTGTAACCAGTCCTTTGTTTACTTTATCCTGATAATCCTTTGCATCTTTCTGATATTGACTCCCTTTTGAATTTAGTTCTGCTTCCGCGCTTTTTTGTTTTGACAACAATTCGTTTCTCTTATCCAGAAACATATCAAACTTAAAAATAACTGTATCGATATTAATATAGGCAATCCCTGTTGACGGAGATCCGCTATTATTCATTGGAGTTACACTTTTCATGTTTTTTTTATTTCCTGAAAAATGTAAAAAATAAAGACCTGCCACAGCCAGGAACAGAACAACATACAGAATTACAGATAGCTTCTTCATTTCAAATTGAATATTTGTTAAACATTAGTCAGGCGCAAATATAAACAAATAAATAAATGACAGTTACACGCATATACAATTTTAAGCCAGTTTTGAATTATTAATGGCAAAAAAACTTAATGGCACAAAGGAGCAATGGAGTAAAGGGTATTACCATCATTAATAGATTGCCGTATAGCCTGTGATGCTAAAACTCCGGACAAGGGATAGCCTTTACTCTTTTTTTCAACTGGCCTAAAGAAAGGTTATTGAATTCGTAGACAAGAGAGATTTCATGAGCACCTCCAGTTGAACCAATCAGATTGGAAATAGTAAAGTCGTAGCTATAACCAATATGAAGCTGGCTGGTTTTTATTCCAATCAGACCAATGATTGCATCTCCGGCCTGAGAAGTGGCAAAAGGTATTCCCCTGTACCATACACCGAAAATTATCGGATCCTTATAATAATATAGTCCTATATCAGATTGGTAGAATTTCCCTTGTTTTTGAAAGTTTATTGCAACCGATAGTACCTCCTGACTTTTCTGACGTAACCGGGTTCTTTTAAGAATCTGTGTACCTCCATATAGATTGATTTTAACCGGAACGGTTGCATCATCACCATAAAAAGATGTTTTAGGAGTCAGAAGATGATCGAGCGTAATTCCTCCCCAGGTTCTCTCATTATAAACCAGAGCAGAAGTTGCAAAGTCAACGTCGGCTACATTATCGAAAGGAGGAGGTGTAACGGATGGGGTTGTACCACTACCGGTTATCTGACTGTTAAAGACAAGTTTACCAATATCTAACCCAAGATAGTAGAATTTAAATTCAGCCCCTGGTCGTATATGCCAATCCTTATTAATATTAAAATCATAAGAATAAAGTAGCCCTATATTTGTTGTACTCAGATTTCCCGATCCTGCAACATCATAAGTAGCCAGTACACCGATGCCTGAATTGAAATTAGTAAGAGCTTTGTCGAAAGAGATGCTGTATGTATTAAAAACGCCGGGTACGGCAGGCCACTGATTTCTGTAATTCATTGCAAATCTGTACTGTGAAGTTGCTCCGGCGAAGGAAGGAGAAAGATACAGTGCATTTGCGTAAAACTGGGAGAATGTTGGATCCTGACCATAACTATCTGTAAATATGATGAATGACAGTACTAATAAATATATGATCCGCTTCACCAAAATAGATCCAGTTAGGTTAATACTGACGAAAATAGTTAAATGAAATTAAAATCTAATATAATTTAACGAATTTTATAGCTAAAAGATACGTCTAACCGTAAATATTTTACGGGAAGCCGAAAGAATTAAGATGAATATCTGATATTTCCGGACGGAAAGCAGGTCGAGATTTTGTTTAGTGCAGAAGCTTAGGAATATTAGTTCTTAAGCAGAGTTACATCACCCATTTTTATGTATGGCTCACCATTTCTGAATTTTCCACGGACTTTCCAGATATAAACGCCAGGCTCGCTTAACTGTCCATTATTATAGCCATCCCAACCTAAATTTATATCATTACTTTCAAAAATCTGGATTCCCAGTTTACTAAATATCTTTAACTGATAGTCAGAAACACCTGAAAATGAAGGATGAAACACCTGTGCGCTTTCATCACTCTTTAATGAATATAAGCCTCCCGTAGGACCTTGTATATTTGGGATAAAAGCATTAGGAAATTCAATATAATATTCCGAACCGGAAAATGCATTTAAAACAGTAAGAGAATCTGAGCAACCCCATTCTGAAAATACCACAAGTCTGACATTGTATTTACCGAATTTTGTATAAACATGACGTGGTTCAAAAAGATCAGAAGTTGTTCCATCCCCAAAATCCCACAAAGACCGGACTGCATTAGTTGAATAATTCATAAATCTAATCTCATCATCGGGAAGGTTAGCCTTGTCAGGTGTGATTTCAAAATGAGCTTTCGGCCGCGGATGTACTGTCACTAACACAGATGATGTCAAAAATTTCCCTCCTGGAGTGAATACTTTCAGAATGACTTTATATTCCCCTTCAACATCAAATATCCATTCAGGATCTGTCTTGTCCGAATATCCTCCATCACCAAATGTCCACCTGCACGAATCATATGAAGTTGACACATTGTGAAACTTTACTTTAAGTGGAGCGCAACCAGAGGTTTCAGATACATAAATAAAAGATATTTCCTTTTTGAATCTGCTCTGAAGCTTTTTATCATCAGTAATGACTTTAGGGATCAGGATAGAATTAGAAAATGAGTTTCTGATAATTGTTGGAATAGGAGTCGTATCTATATGTAACTCAACTGATTCTTTAACTGAGCTCAGTGGCTTAAGAGGAAGTTTGGAAGATCCGGATATTTTTAATGATTTAATATTAGTTTTATTTGAATTCTGTGAATCTATCTTAACTGGATTTTCCTGCAGAATCTGTAAATGACTGATGGTATCAGTTTTGTTCAATTTACCTGAAGTATCTGAAGAATTTAAGTTTAAGGAGTTGCCGGAACCTGAAAGGAGTAAAACAGCTGTAATAATTCCTGTTATAAGAATTCCTCCAAGGTAGTAGATATTCAGTTTTGCAGGATTAAAATACATGAATTCTTTCCTGGCTACACGCTTCATAAGTATTGATCTGATCTCAGCATCAGGTGTTACTTCGGCATTTTCCAGCTTTTTCCTGAACAACTTCCTTAAATTAATATTTTGCTTTTTTGTTTTCAATTTATCCTGATCTGCTATTTAAATATGTCAGCTATTATCTGAGTAACTACTTCTCAATTTTCCAAGTTTTTCAATTTTATCTCTTATTACAGCTTTCGCCCTGCTATACTGCGACTTAGATGTATTTGTATCTATACCGAGCATCTCAGCGATCTCTTTATGTTTATAACCTTCGACGGCATACAGGTTGAAAACCATTCTGTAACCGGCAGGTAATTCATTCAACACCTTAAACAGTTCATCGGAAGTAAAAAAATCCTCCTCAAAACTAGTGACTCCTGTTTCAACTGACACATATTCCTCAATCTCAACATGATACCTGTATTTGAGATTTTTATGATAATGTGTTATTGCCGTATTAACAGCAACCTTCCTTAACCATCCTATAAAAGAACCCGATCCAGTAAAATCTTTTATATTAAAAAATATTTTCAAAAAACTGTCCTGCAAAATATCCTCAGCTTCAGCTCTATCGGTTGCATACCTGAGACAGACACCGAGTAACAGGCGCGAATACTTATCGTACAGTAATTGTTGCGCTTTTCTGTCATGCCTTGCACACAACTCTATTATTTGCTGATCGCTCATCATAAACTGAGGACATTTCTAAGACTTTCCAAAAAAATAAAAGGTTGCATTATATGAAAAATTTCTTCAAGATATAAGAATTCATGCTATTTTCATGTTCCGGTAATGACAAAGGTCATTAAAAAATAATTTGATATCTGTTTTATTAGCATTCTGAATCAGAGAAAAAGAAAGTTAAATTATTTAGATATAAAATTCAAATTATGTTCAACAAATTAATCGCAGCAATTCTGCCTTATTTCCCGAAGAAATTTATATGGATTTTTTCAAAATCATATATATCCGGAGAAACTATTGACGACGCAATGCGGGTGTCCAAAGAACTGAACAGCAAAAATATAAAAGTTACGTTAGATGTTCTTGGGGAATTTATAAAATCTCTCGACGAAGCAGAGGCAAATAAAAATGAGTACCTTAATTTAATAGAGGTATCCCTCAGAAATCACATTGATGGGAATTTTTCTCTTAAACCGACGAGTTTTGGTTTGTTGATCGACAAGGAGATCTGCTATCAACACATCAGGGAGATTGTTGCAAAAGCTTCTGAATTCAACGGATTCATCAGAATTGATATGGAGGATTCTCCTTGTACTGATGATGAGATAGCTTTATTCCGCCGACTGAAAGCTGAATTTCCTGCAAATGTTGGTCTCGTTATCCAGGCCTATTTAAGGAGAACTCTAAAAGATCTGGAACAAATGCTGGACCTTAACAGTCCGCTGACTCCGGTAAATTTCAGGCTTTGTAAAGGAATTTATGTTGAACACGAGTCAATCGCGTTTAAAAAATACGAGGAGATCAACCACCATTATCTTGAAGATCTTGAATTCATGTTCAGGAATAAAATCTTTGTTGGTATTGCTACACACGATAAACCTCTCATCGAAGGTGCGATTGAGCTTATCAAAAAATATAATGTTGCAAAAGAATTGTATGAATTTCAGATGTTATACGGAGTAACGCCAAAACTGCGTGAAAGCATTGTAAATTCAGGTTATACAATGAGAGTTTATGTACCATTCGGGAAACAATGGTTTGGATATTCAACCCGCCGTCTTCAGGAAAACCCCAAGATGGCAAGTCACATTATCAAGGCAATATTTTATAAAGGATAAAAAGGACGCACGGCACACGATTCACAGAATATCAAAGTGTTTCTCCAACTTGTATCCTGAGTCGTGAGCCGCGCGTCTGTCTTCTTACTTGCGATGCTTAATAGATTCATAGTATTTAATCTGAATGAGATCAAGTTCCGCATCAGAAAGTTTCTTTTCTATAGGAGCAGGTTTTTCAGGCACACCATGGATCAGGAGATAAGCAGCAGGAACCAGCAATAATGGACTGATGCCAACTATTCTGTCAGATGGGATACCCCCTTTCTCAATAGCATTAACCGTCTCCCTCTGGCGAATCATATTATAGTTCGCTGAGGGATCTCCAAGTTTTCCCTGAGAAATACGTCCCTGGTAAGCAGAAATAGCTACATTATACCTGGCATTGTCCATCCTTGAAGGAACCTTACTCGGTGCATTCATTATTGCTGATTTGAGATTTATAAATCTCGGAACTATAACAACTTCCCCGATAGATAAAGTATCACTATTCATATAGATTCCTGCTATAAAATCCTTTCCTGCCAGGGTATCACTTATATACATTAATGTGGGCTTATATCCCAGGTGCCTGAAGATGACCGAGTCATTTCTATTAACGAATAAGGAAAAAGTACCATCACCACTACTTACTGTAGTGAATACACGGTTTATTATAATTTGTGAATTTGAGATAGGGAAAAATGTTTTTGCATCCTTCACAATACCATGAAAAAGAATCCTGCCTTCCTGATTTTCATTTTCCTGCCCAAAAACAGATAGTATCAGAAAAAAAGAAAAGAGAGTTACTACAAAGATGCGTTTTCCTGACATAACAAGAGTATCACAATTTGATAATTACTTCTTTTAAACTCCGCTTGGGCACATGATGGTTATTTTTACTATCTCTCCAGTATTTAACATCGGAATCTTTTACATCCTCAATAATTACATTTTCGACCGGTTTGCCCAGAGCTACAACAAGGAGTAGATCAAAATTATCAGGTATAGAAAGTTCGTCGCTGAGTTCATCACGTTTGATTGATCCTAAAATACAACCACCCAGGCCTGCTTCAGTTGCACCAAGAAGAATACTGTGAGCAGCTATTCCGTGATCAACACCGAAAATTTCCGTTACTGATTTGTCGCCCAGAATTATAACATAAGATGTTGGTCTCTCTCCCTTATCAGGTCCGGGCCATTCCGTAAGGTATCCAGCCCAGGCCAAGTAGGGAAATATTTTTTCACAATCACCTGAAGAGTTGTAATACAGATATTTCAGAGGTTGTTTATTTGCCCCTGAGGAAGACAAACGTGCAAGATCGATAAAGGATTCTATTATGCTGGCATCAATATGGTATGATTCATCAAAACGACGATAAGACCGTGCTTTTGTCATCAGTTCTTTAAGGTTCATAATCAGAATTGTTGTTAATCGAAAAGTAAACTATTAAGAAATTGTTTTTACTTATCTCTCCTTACATTTTGCCAATAAGGACCATCAGAATCGATTTGAAACAAGGTCCCAGTCAACAATCTCCCAAAAAGATTTTATATAATCTGGCCTTTTATTTCTATAATCAATGTAATAAGCATGTTCCCATACATCGCAGGTTATCAAAGGCTTGAGCCCTTTACGAAGTGGGTTTCCAGCATTTGATTCCTGAAGTATCTGTAGTGTGCCATCTTCCTTTTTTGTCAGCCATGCCCATCCAGCGCCGAAAAGGGTGGCAGCAGCTTTATTAAATTGTTCTTTAAATGCTTCGAATGAACCAAATGAATGATTAATTGCTTCAGCAATATCCCCTTTTGGAACTCGTCTGCCATCATGAGCAAAGGATTCAAAATAGAAAGTATGATTCCAAACCTGAGCAGCATTATTAAAAATGCCGCCTTCAGCTTTTTTAATAATGGTTTCAAGATCGGCTTTTTCAAACTCAGTACCCTGAATTAAACCATTCAGGTTATTAACATATGCCTGGTGATGTTTACCATAGTGATAATCAAGCGTTTCTTCACTTATGTACGGAACAAGTGCATCAAGCTTGTACGGAAGTTTTGGTAGTTCAAATGCCATGATTTTTCATTTTTGATTAGTACTTAGGAACATAAAACTTAAACAACAAAATACGATCTATGTTCAAATCATAAATCTTTAATACGAACGCATCAAAGCGTAGTAAGAAATATACGATCAGGCAAAGCAGGAATAATTCCTTTTTCTAAAGCAATCCTGAATAATTCGACAATCGCCTCTCTTCCTTTGCTGCCAAGATCAAGAGTATATTCATTCACAAAAAGCTTAATATGATTATTCATAATAGTGCTGTCCATCTCCTTTGCGTTGCCGGAAACAAAATCATAAGAAGCAAATGAATCTTTGTAAGCATACTCCAGGCTCCTCCTGACAACTCTGTTAACCTTAAGAGCAATATCCTCAGGTATATCCCTTTTGATAATGATTGCACCAAGCGGAATAGGGAGACCTGTAAGTCCTTCCCAGTACTCCCCCATGTCAGCTAACTTATGAAGACCTTTTCTGTAATATGTAAATCGTGTTTCATGTATTATTAAACCAGCATCAACTTCCTCATTCAAAAGTGCATCCTCAATTTTCGAAAAAAGATATTCAGTCTTATTAACAATCTCAGGCCAGGCTATGCTAAAAAGAAGATTTGCTGTTGTATACTTGCCCGGAATAGCAATCCTCAGGCCCTGGAGTTCAGAAATGCCAATCCTGCGTTTACTAATCAGCAAAGGTCCGTTCCGGTGACCAAGAGCACTTCCTGCATCAAGAATAAAGTAGTTCTGTGCAACAAAAGCATAGGCATGATAGCTGATTTTTGTAATATCAATATCTGAGCTCAGTGCTTTTCTGTTTAGTTCCTCAACATCGGTAAGAAAATAATCAAACTCCAGCCCTTCCGTATCAATTCTGCCATGCACCATTGCGTCAAAAATGAATGTATCATTAGGACATGGTGAAAAACCCAAAGTTAATCTCATATTTTCGCTACAGCATTAAAAGTACTTCAACAAGCTTTTCTGACAGGTTATTAAGTGCAAGGGCAATTTTCCAGTTATCCTTGTTCCGAAGCTCTACTCTGTTTGAGATTGCCCTCAACGCCAGAAAAGGAATATTTTCCATACAACAAATATAGAAAAAAGTTGCGCCTTCCATCGTCTCAATGTCAGGATTAAATTTTTTCAACAACTTTATTTTTGAAACTTCAGAACCAGTAGAAGTGTTGACGGTTATAGCCCTGACTTGCCTTAATAAGCTCCTCATCTTATCACTGTACCGTACATCTGAATGCAGAAGGCCATCCTTATAAGGGAACTCATCCTTACTAATTAAACCAGCTTCGTAAAGTGTAAAAAAATTATTGCCGTCTTCTATCCCCGTATCTCCGAAACAGTCTGTAACCGGCATAACAACATCGCCGGGAATATATTCATCTTTATAACTTCCGGCAATCCCGCCGTTTATAGCCAGATCAGGCTTCCCGTTAATTGTAACCCATTGTTTCATGGCCCATGCTGTTGCGACAGCCCCTACTCCGGTAACCAGAAGGTTTAGTTCCAGTCTACCTATCATATCCGGAAGATTTATCAGGTCACTGACTTTATTCAGGCTGTCGGCTTCGGTCCTGGTGGCTGTAACATACAAGATTTTGAACGACATTGTTAAATACTTGCCTTTATTGAATGAAAGTAAATCAAATATATCGTTTTTATGATTTATAAAGATCAAAATTATTGGTTAATATTGTATAACAAATTTACTAAACTATGATTTACCTGACCCGTCGAGAAAGATTCTGCGCTGCACACAGGATGTTCAGGGAGGAATGGTCCGATGAGTTGAATCTTAAGATATTCGGAAAATGTTCCAATCCTAACTGGCATGGACATAACTATAACTTATGGGTGACAGTTAAAGGAGAGCCTTCTGAAGAACATGGCTTCGTTATGAATATTAATATTCTTAAACAACTGATTATCGACAATATAATAAACAAGATTGATCATAAGAATATTAACCTTGAGGTGGAATTTATGAAAGGGAAAATAGCAACAACTGAAAATCTTGCTGTTGCTATCTGGGATGAATTAAATCCTTTTATCGAAAGACAAGGGGCAAGTCTGTATTGTGTCAAAATTGAAGAAACTGAAAATAATTCAATAGAATATTATGGCGAAAAAGGTAGAATCAATAAATAACGGCAGTGGAGTTTTAAATGATGGCTACAATAAGATAGAAACGTGGGACGGTGAAAACCTTGAAGAGATGTCTTCCGTTTACTACAAAGTCCTAAAGCTTATTGGTGAAGATCCCGATCGCGAAGGACTTAAAGGAACACCCGTCAGAGTTGCCAAGGCTCTTTATTTTCTGACAAACGGCTACCAACAGATTCCGTGTAATATTATTAACTCGGCAAAATTTAAAGAGGAGTATAAACAAATGGTTCTTGTAAAAGATATTGATCTGTACTCAATGTGCGAGCATCATATGCTGCCCTTTTTCGGGAAAGCTCATGTTGCATATATACCTGATGGTTATATAACCGGCCTCAGTAAAATTGCGCGAGTGGTTGAAGCATTCAGCCGAAGGCTACAGGTTCAGGAAAGACTTACTACTCAAATAAGAGATTGTATCCAGGATTGCCTAAATCCGGTAGGCGTAGCAGTAGTAATTGAGGCGCAACATCTCTGTATGCAGATCCGGGGAGTGCAAAAACAAAACTCCGTTACAACAACCTCTGCATTTACAGGGATCTTCCTCGATAATCTTCAAACCCGGGAAGAATTTATGCATCTGATTGGCACAAAACTACACTAATATAAATCAGTTTCTTATAATTCAGATATTTCCTGATGAAAATAGAACTATTAATGTGCGGGAAATAAAAATTATTCTATTAAAACAATTTTTCTATTTTTGCTGCCCGTTGATAATAGTGTAAAAATTAAAAGAAGATGTTTATGAAAGCATATGTTTTCCCGGGACAGGGAGCTCAGTTTACAGGAATGGGTAAAGATCTTTATGATAAATCACCTCTTGCGAAAGAGTTATTCGAAAATGCTAATTCAATACTTGGATTCAGGATAACTGATCTTATGTTTACCGGATCGGATGAAGACCTTAGACAGACCAGGGTTACACAACCAGCTATTTTTCTTCATTCAACAATTCTTGCTGCTGTAATGGGCGATTCTTTTAAGCCTGATATGGTTGGAGGTCATTCACTTGGAGAATTCTCAGCACTCGTAGCAAATAAAACACTTACATTCAGCGACGGTCTTATTCTCGTCTCAAAAAGAGCTATGGCTATGCAGAAAGCCTGCGAAAAAATGCCTTCCACAATGGCAGCAATCCTTGGTCTCGATGATAAAATTGTCGAAGAAGTCTGTGCTTCCATTAATGAGATTGTAGTGCCGGCCAATTATAACAGCCCCGGACAGATAGTAATATCAGGTTCAAACGAGGGAATCGATAAAGCGATAGATATTCTGAAGGAAAAGGGTGCCAAAAGAGCTATAAAACTTTCTGTAGGCGGTGCATTCCATTCACCGCTTATGGAACCAGCCCGTCTGGAACTTGAAGAGGCGATAAAGAATACTTTTTTCAACAAACCTGTTTGTCCTGTTTATCAGAATGTTAATGCAAAACCTTCCATTGATCCTGAATCTATAAAGACTAACCTTGTTGCCCAACTTACTTCACCGGTAAAGTGGACTCAAAGTATTGTTAATATGATTGCAGACGGTGCAACATCTTTTACAGAGGTCGGTCCGGGATGTGTACTATCGGGTTTGATTAAAAAAATCAACAGAGATATTATAACAGAGAGTGCAACATTCTGAAAATAATGTTACATCTTTTTATCAATACACCTCTTAACCTTTGAGCTACCTTGTGTTTTACTTAGTGATCCTTTGTGGTTAAATGAAATACGTTTTTTTACAACAAAGGCACATAAATGTTTTCACTAAGTTGCACAAAGGGTATTTCAGTATTCAGACTGGTTTTAAAATTACACCTCTGTGTTTTTTACCATCTATCATTATTTCCAAAGGATTGTCAAACCTAACATGCCTGATAAAGGCGTCTTCATAAACCACATCACGCCTATTTAAAAAGTCAACATCATAATAGCCCTCATTTATGTATGGATTAATAGTGAAATATCCAACTCTGAACGAAGTCAGGTTTTGAAAAAAATGAGTCCCCTGACTTGGATCTATCCTGTAATTCTTTAAACCAGATTCAATAATGATCCTGGCAGCGGAAATTTGTGGCCATTTAACCGGTATTCCCAGCCAGGGATCTGTTGAACCCCATCTTCCCGGACCGATAAGCACATATCCTATTCCCTGTTTTACGAATAATGCGTTTATTTTTTCAATTTCTACAGCAACACTTTTGTTATTTACAGCATTGAATGATTCAGGTTTAACATAAACCAGATCGTGAATATTCTTAAAAATTCCATTCCCAAGGGCTGATTCTGAATAGATTATAGTGTTCTCATGTTTTATATGATCAAGGTTGATGCTGTGTGTCTCTTCGGTGTGAACGATTGGTCTTATCTGTAAAAAATTAAAAATTTTCGGCGTACCTGCCGGTGTTTCAAGATTAGCAGCAAATTCAATTTCAATTGGATTATTCATTTCCTGCTGACCGATATCAAGAAGTGTGCTCAAAATTTCTGCAAGAGGAAATGTCTTATGCTGCAGTATATTCGAGAAGGTAATTACCCGCTTACCCGGGTAACTAATTCCATCACGAAGTACATTATTATTCCTGTCGTAAGTAGAAGCAATATGCTTTAAAGCAGCCTCATTTTCAAGATCCTTAACTTCGATCTTAAGTATATTAACACCATCATCTGTTGAGGGAACAAAGCTATTGACATTCAGATCAAGAGCACAAAACTCTTTCTGTGAGTCTCTCAATGCGGATTCAGGAGATGAGAGCTGAAAGATCTTTTTGGGATATTTTGGTGAGAACCTGAGAGATAATCCACCTTCAACAATCAATTTACCAAGACCAAATGCGATATTGACTATTCCGTCTTCAGCTTTCTCCGAACCAATCGGATAATAGTTTATCGATCGTGCAACACCCGATAATGTGGGGTAAAATATTTCTCCATGACGGTTACCACAGACTTCCTGAAGAATGATCCCCATTTTCTCTTCATCTATAACATTTGATGTGGCTGTCATGTATGCTTTGCTGGCCTTGTAATAAACAGAGGCATAAACTTCTTTGATAGCATCAGATAACATCTTAACCATCTGCTTATTATCAGGAAGCCTTGGGATCATATAGGTGGAATATATGCCAGCAAATGGCTGATAATGTGAATCTTCCAGTTTACTTGAGGAACGCACGGCGATGGGGTATTGTCGTGAAACTGCAAAAAATGCATATAAATCCTGGTAGATATGTCCGGGCAGTTCCGCATTAATAAATCTATTTAGGATCTCATCATCAGTAATGTCAGAGAGAGCAATGGAATAGAGATTATTCTGATCCATGAACTCATCAAAAATATCAGTGCTTAAAACGACGGTGCGAGGAATTGTAATGAGCACATCAGGAAATTTGTTAAATAGTTTATTGTCCTTAATTATGCTGTTTATAAATGCAAGTCCTCTCGCTTTTCCTCCTATTGATCCTTCGCCTATACGCGAAAATATCTGATATTCATCAAAACTGCTTTTATCAAATTTTGCAATCACACCCCTGCCCTTACCTAACCTGAAGCTGGATATAGCAACATAAAGGAAACGTCTCATCTCGTCCATGGTATCAAAATCCTCTTTCCGTATATATTTGAACATCTGTGCAACGGGAAAAAGAGCTCTTGCATTCAGCCATTTGGAAAAGTGGTTACGTGTTGCATGGTATTCGAGAGTGTTGTCGGGGATAGTCAGTAATTTTTGTTGAAGACTCTGAAGATCAGTAGCTATTGCAATCGGTTCGAGAGTAACGGGATTTCTGAATACAAACGGTCCGAAAGCCAGGTTCTGGATAATAAAGTTCCGTAACTCAAGAGCCAGAGATTTGGAATATTTATTTATAAATCCTGCTCCCAGTTCTTCTGCTATCTTCTTATGAGTTGTGCTTGATGACTGAATAAGAAAAGGTACTTTATCATCATCCGCCATAACAACTTTGCAAAGTTCAATACCGGCATTTTCATCAGGGATATTATCTCTTTTATAGCTTATATCCGAAATAACCCCCAGAACATTGTATTTATACTTTTTATACAGATCGAGAGCATCATTGAAATTGCTCGCCAGAAGGATTTTAGGTCTGCCACGCATCTTGAGCATTCTCTGGTGTTCGTTCAGAGCTTCACGTTGAAAATCAAGCGACTGCAGAAGTACTATCCTGTATATATTTGGAAGATAAGAAGAAATATATCTGATAGAGTTTTCAACCAGAATGATTGCCTGAACGCCTATATGCTCAATATCGAAATCGGCATTCATTTTATCCTCTATCAGTTTGATGATTGCCAGGATGAGCGACGTGTCACCCAGCCAGCAAAAAACATAGTCAATAGCACTCAGATCTTCACCTTCGAGCCTGAGAGAGACCTCCCTCGAAAAATAGGTAAGTACTACAATAGGAATATTTTCATATTTGGTCTTAATCCTTTTTGCAAGGGCAAAAACATCGGTACCTTTTAAACTCAGCATTGAGATTACCAGGTCAATATTACCATCCTGAAGGATCCTGAAAGCGTCTTCTGCATTATCGGTCTGAACAAATGTTGGTGGATATCTCAGATTGAGAGATGCATATTCGTTAAAAATCTGTTCATCAATCCTTCCGTCCTCCTCCAACATATAGTTATCATAGTTACTGCATATTACCAGTACACGATGTATACGCTTCTGCATAAGAAGGTCGAAAGATGTATCAGTAAAATCATACTGCTGAAGATCCGATAATCCATCAATTACGGTCATATGTTCATTTATTATTTATTCATTGAGATCACAGCCATTCCTTTTTTCCCATCCATCCGTATAGTAAGTGGTTTATCAAACCTGATATGACGGAAGAATGTTCCGTTTTCAATAATCTTTTGCTGATCGAGTTTATCCCATACAATTGTTCCATCTGAGGAGCCGTGGTCGATTGAAAAATAACCAACGTTCATTGATGTTACATTATGAAAAAAATGAGATCCGAGAGATGCATCAACATGATAATCAGGTAAGCTCACTTCTACAATTATTTTAGCATTTGATATCTGGGGCCAGACAACCGGAATGCCAAGGAATCTGTCTCTTGTACCCCATCTTCCTGGACCAAGGAGAACATACTGTCGGTTTTCCTGAAGCATCTTCTCGTTCATCCTATCAATTTCTGCTGCCATCTCTGTGGTTAACATATTATTGAATTTATCAGGCTGTACATATATAAAATCAGAAATATCATTAATTTCTCCGTTTCCCATACTTCTTTTGGTAATAAGTATCGTATCCTCATTATTTATACTCTCGGGGTCAATTGAATAACCGGCGCCGCTTCCAACAAGAGGTTTTATCTGAAGGAGGTAGAAAGAAGCGTTCCCATCTTTGTCTTTAGTAAGGTCTACAGCAAATTCAATCTCTACAGGAGTACCAAATGCCTCAGTAACTACATCAAGTACAACTTTCAGTGTTGAGGCCAATGGGATATAATCATATTTTAATATATCAGCAAAGTTCACAACACGGGGGCCGGCAGCATCCAATCCAGGGATTATTGTGTCGTTATCCATGCTTAATACAGAAGCAGAATGATTTAATGTTCCATGGATCTCCGCCTGACTTATATCAAGACTTACAAGACCTGCATTCTCCCCTTCGAGAAGGTTTAGTTCTTTTTTTGCCAAATCGACGGCATAGAAATTAACCTGAGAGTTTTTATAAAGATCATTATTAGAGATTATGTCAAGTGCAGGATATGCTGGTGAGAATCTGAATGCCCTCTCGCCTTCAACTACGTAATGCCCCAGACCTACGGCCAGTACAGCAAATCCATCCTGCGGCTTCATGTGAGAAACAGGATAAAAATTAAATGATTGTGCCGTACCGCTTATATGTGGATAAAAAGCGTTCTCAAACCTGTTACCGACTACCTCTTGAATAACAACAGCCATCTTCTCCTGTTCGACCTTATAGTTAATAGCTTCAAAATATGTGCGGGAATTTTTTGAATAAATTGAGGAGAATACCAGCTTGATTGCTTCAAATAATTGTTTAAGTCTTATTTCAGGTTCATAATGATTGTTCGGAAGAAGATAAGTTCCGAAAATACCTGAAAACGGCTGGCTCATTGAATCTTCAAATAGGCTGGAGGAACGAACAGCTAAAGGCTTGTTTATAAGCCGGATAAAAATCCGAAGTTCTTTTTCAAGAGTATAACTGAGGCTACCGTCAAGAAACAATTTTTGAAGTACATTAAAGTCCTTTTCCGTTTTCACTTTATCCCACAAGTGGTTTCGCTCCATAAACATATCAAATTCATCCGTTCCAATTATTGCGGTCACAGGTGTCTTGATGTTTATTCCAGGCAATAGCCGTCCAAGCTCAAAACTATATATCAAAGTATTCACAAATGCCAGACCACGGCCTTTGCCTCCAAGAGATCCACCAGAAAGGCTGACTATGTTAGTTTCGTCTATAACAACTGACTCATCAAAATTAACTACTTTACCCTTGTTCATTTCCCGCCTTCGTTTGCGGATAATGTCGATCAGAAATTCACGAAGCTCTTTCAGGCTTTTAAAATCGGATACCCCAATGGGGTTTATCATTTTTGCAATCTTCACTTCTCCTCTTGCCATCAACCATAGCGAGAAATGGTTCTTCATTGAATGGTACACAAGCGAATCTTCAGGAACAGTCTCAAGGTATGCTTCAAATTCCTTCATCGATTTCGCAACAGCTATCTGACGACCTTTGTTATCTCTATAAACAAAGTGACCAAATCCCAGATAATAATTAATAAATGACTTCAGGTCCTGCAGAAGACTTTCTGAGTTTTTATTTATAAAATTTGATTTCAGGGAATAAGCATACCTTGCATTATCAGGATCAGATGACTGAAGGACGCATGGAAGATTGGGAAGGTCTTTTCTAATGTGCTTAATAAGTTCATACCCTGCTGTATCGTGTAAGACACCATTCTTAGGAAACCTCATATCAGAAATTACACATAACAGGCTATCCCTGTACTTATTATAAATTACTATTGAATCTTCATAATCGGAAGCAAGAAGTATTTTTGGTCTGGCCCTGAGCTTCAACACCTTATATAACTCATCAGTTGATACATCCTCAATTAAGTTTCGAGTCTGTTCCATTACAAGAGTGTAAAGCATTGGAAGATAACTCGAATAATATTCAGCAGAATCTTCAATTAGAAGAATGACTCTCGTAAGACCTTTTTTGGTATCATTTTCTACGTTAACCTTATCTTCGAGAAGCTTAACCATAGCGAAAAAAACTTTCGACTCTCCTGTCCATACAAAATAGTTGTCAAAAGGTATTTCCAGCGATTTTTGTTTTTTTACAAAAACTACATCACCAGGGTTATTAAGCAGAAGGAATGTAGGAATATATGGATATCTTTCCTTTATCTTTTTACAGAGCATCATAGGACTCTCCTTGTCTACACCGATCATAATTATGATCATATCATAATGACGGGCTTTTAACCTTGCAAAAGCTTCATCTTCTCCAGAAACACCTGTTACTCTGGGTATTGAAGTCAGGCTCAGTTGATAATATTCCCCAAGCATATGGTCGGAAAACCTTCCTTCGCCTTCAATGGAATATGCATCATAAAGATTAGCGACCAGTAGTATCTCCTTTACTTTGAATGGCTGCAGATCGTGAAAGACATCTCTTTCAGCATTATGACGGTCGAGAAATTTCTGAAGCAGCTGTCTGCTTGAGACATCTTTGATATCTTCTTCATCTTTTTGTGTTACCTGCGACAACCTGATAATGTCTCTTGCTTTGTAACTATTTATATAACCTGTTAATATGCTGCCAATATTCTCTATGAGATCTCTCTCCTCCTTAAGAAAAGGGCCTTCATTTTCAGTGCTGAATTCAGTTGTATAACAAATCTCAATAGTTCCCTTTTCATTATCAATTGTGGTAAATTCCTGAACCATCCTCCAGATTGTTTCATGGAAATCGACTGTTTCAAAATCCTTTCCCATAAACCGTATCCTGGCTACTGTATATTCAGGGTATTGCCATGCTGCCGGCAACAGAAGTACGATCTGCTGAAGAGATTCATCAATTGGTTTAAACTCCTTAAGAATGGAAGTTGTACGGTTAATACAGGCTAACTCCTTTAGACGCTCACGCTGATCATGGAGTAAACGGTTATATTCCGGAGAATTTTGAGGCATTTCATCCATTGGCAAAATCACTGTCGTATCAGAATCTAAAATTACTAAAATAGTTTCAGATAATGATTAGCTGAAATCCACCCGAAGCTTACAATACTGCGAGGGAAGAATCAGAAAGACGGTGAGGAATCTGGTTTACTCAACAATCCAAGTAGATCCGCTCATTAGAAGATCATCCATGCATTTGATTTTTGCAGTTTTCTTAACCCCTTCTATTTGTTCCTTTAATGCTATATCATAGGTAGGCCCGGGAACTGAACGGATTACTCCAAGTGCCACAGGAAATTCAGGATACTTCATATTTGCAAGCATATACTGGATTCCGGGGTTTGGCTCAAAAGCATCATGAACAAGAAGTTTATTTTCAGTTATTCCGTTTTCTCCCAGTTTAACAATTTTCAGTTTCCTGCAACCCTCAAGTACCAATCCCTTATCATTATTCTTTCCGAAAATCATAGGCTGTCCGTGCTTGAGGATCAGGGTTCTGTCGTCTCTGACTTCTTTATCAGCAATGGTATCATGTATTCCGTCATTGAAAATGACGCAGTTCTGAAGCACTTCAATTACAGAAGTACCTTTGTGTTTCGCAGCTTCTATGTATATCTGAGTCGATAGTGCGACATTTGTATCAATTGTACGTGCAAAGAATTTACCTTTCGCACCAATTACAAGTTCTCCAACTGAAAATGGTTCTTCGATTGTTCCAAAAGGCGAGGTTTTTGTTACCAGCCCTTTTGTTGATGTAGGAGAATACTGGCCTTTGGTGAGTCCGTATATCTCATTATTAAACAAAATGATATTAATATCAATATTACGTCGCACTGCATGAATAAAGTGATTCCCTCCTATGGCCAGTGCGTCTCCATCACCGGTAATTTGCCATACAGACAGTTCAGGGTTTGCGGCTTTTACCCCTGTAGCTATAACAGTTGCTCGTCCATGAATACTATGAAAACCAAAAGTATCCATATAATAAGGAAACCTTGATGAACATCCTATTCCTGAAATAAAAGCAAACTTCTCCTTTGGGATACCCAGTTCAACCAGCGCTTTTTGAACAGAATTTAAAACGGCATGGTCACCACAACCGGGGCACCATCTTACCTCCTGATCACTTTTAAAATCTTTAGGAGTATATTTATATATCTGTGTTTCAGCCATTTTACTTATCCTCCAGCATTTTTATGCATTTTTCTTTTATATCTTTTATAGTAAATGGGATACCCTGAACCTTATTTAGTTGTTCATAGGTGAACTCCTGATGTTTTATACGCAGATAGTCAGCAAATTGACCTGAGTTTAATTCACAGACAACTATCTTTTTAAATTTTCTGAAAATTTCTTTTACATTTTTTGGAAGGGGATTGATAAAATTGAAATTTACCAGACTTACTTTGTGTCCTTCTTCCTGCAATTCACGTACAGCAGTTATCAGATAACCAAATGATCCACCCCATCCGACAACGAGTATATCGCCTGAAATTGGTCCATGAACTTTCAGATCAGGAATTTCGTTGGCGACCCGTTCAACTTTTCCTGCTCTCAGGTTAACCATTAGTTCATGATTTTCGGGAGTATAGGATACGGTACCTTTAATAGTTTTTTCAAGACCTCCTATCCTGTGTTCCAACCCTGCTATACCAGGTATGGCCCATGATCTGGCAAGGCTTTCCTCATCACGCTTATAAGGTAAAAAGGGAGTTGTTGTTCTATCTGCAAAAGGAGGATTAATTTTTGGAAGGTCCTTCATTGCAGGTATTTTCCATGGTTCTGTACCATTTGCCAGGTAACTATCCGAAAGGAGTAAGACTGGAGTCATATGTTCAAGTGCAATTCTGGCGGCTTCAAACGCAAAATGAAAGCAGTCAGAAGGAGTACTGGATGCGATAACCACTACCGGGCATTCTCCGTTACGGCCATAAAGAGCCTGCATAAGATCTGCCTGTTCCGTTTTTGTTGGAAGTCCTGTTGAAGGTCCCCCTCTTTGAACATTAACAATAACAATAGGAAGTTCGGTCATAACAGCAAGTCCGATAGCTTCTGACTTAAGTGCAAGTCCCGGACCAGAAGTTGATGTAACTGCGAGGTCACCTGCAAAACTTGCCCCAAGAGAGGTACAAATACCGGCTATCTCGTCTTCAGCCTGGAAACTTTTAACACCCAGATCTTTGCGNGCAGCAAGTTCCTCGAGAATTCCTGTAGCCGGGGTTATGGGATATGAACCGATAAACAGTTCCAGTCCTGATTTTTCAGCTGCAGCCAGAAATCCCCAGGCAGTTGCCGTATTTCCGTTTATGTTGCGATAGGTGCCTTTTGCAATCTCAGCCGGAAGGATTTTATAAGTAGGATGTAAAGCTTCAATAGTCTCAGCATAGTAATAACCGGCCCGTAAGGCAATTTTATTGGCTTTAGCTACTCCCGGCTTATTTTTGAACTTCTTTTCAAAGTAATCCTCAGTATATTGCAGTTTACGATCGAAAAGCCAGTAAACCATTCCAAGAGCAAACATGTTCTTAGTTCTTACAACAGATTTTGGATCCATACCTAAGTCCTTAAGGGCTTCTTTTACCATGGTTGAAATCGGAGCTGGTATAACATTATAACTCTCAAGTTTTTCCTCTTTTATTGGATCTTTTTCATAACCTGCTTTCTCAATATTTTTTGCTGAGAAATTATCTTCATCATAGATAATTGTACCACCCGGTTTAATCCACCTGGCATTGGCTTTGAGAGCTGCCGGATTCATAGCTACAAGCACATCTGAAAAATCACCTGGTGTATTTATCTCAGAATGTCCAAGATGAACCTGAAATCCTGAAACACCACCAACCGTTCCCTGAGGAGCGCGGATCTCGGCAGGATAGTCAGGGAAAGTCGATATATCGTTACCGAACAAAGCTGCAGTGTCAGAGAAAAGAGTACCTGTAAGCTGCATCCCGTCACCTGAATCACCAGAAAAACGGATCACCACTTCTTCCCTTTCGATAACTTCTGATTTTTTAGTCATGATACTTTTAATTTATTTCAGTATAGTTTAAAAAATGATATAACTAACTGCTTATAAAGCACAAATTTAACTTTTAAAACAATGAAAATCGTACAAAAAAGAATTACAGATTATGATATTGATCATGTTTCATATTTCCGGCGAATGCACCTATTTTATATCTTTTTTTTGCCACCACCCCTCTTTTTCAACCACTATAGCTTTATAAAGCAGGATAATTTTCAATTTTAAAGCTCATTTTCTTATTATTTTTGTTTTAACCCCCTTTTACATGAGGGCTACAAGACCAATCCCACCGGAGAAGCGGGAGTAAATTATTTAAAGCTCATGAACAATCCTTAGTTCCAGATATCTGCTTTTTTAAGGTTTATTTCTCCTTCAAAAAACATACGCGCTATCTTTTCAAAATAAGTAGTATAGTCCGAAATAAAGAACTGGTCCCTTACATTTCCTGAATCGTTTATAAGATTGTTTTTATCAAGTACATCTCTGAGTATCATAGAAACAATTCTCGCAGAATCAACAACTTCCACGTTAAAATTAAATATCTTACTTATCTGGTTTTTAATTATCGGATAGTGTGTACAACCAAGTATCAGGGCCTGGATTCCCTCAAGTGTCTCATTTGAAAGATAAGTACGAATAATAGCATTACTTATATCGTCAAATATGAAACCTTCTTCAATCATTGGAACAAGTAAAGGAGTTGCCAAAGAGATAACTTGCGTTAATGGTGATTTTTCATTTATTTTCTTCTCATAAGTTCCGGAACTGATTGTTCTTTTTGTACCAATAACCCCTATTTTTTTGAAGTTTCTTGTACTCAGATAATTTACAACCGGGTCAATAACATCAAGAATAAGAGCTTTGTTCTCAAATTCCTTCTTAAGAGAATCGAAGGCAGAGGCAGAGGCTGAATTACAGGCTATCAAGATTACTTTTGAATTATGTTCAAGCAGGAACTCGGTAATTCGCTTAGAGTAATATCTGATAGATTCCGCTGATTTATCTCCGTATGGCAGGTGAGCAGTATCTCCAAAATAGATAAGGCTTTCGCCTGGCAAAATCTGTTTAATTGCATGGGCTACAGTAAGTCCGCCAACACCCGAATCAAAAATTCCGATTGGTTGATCTTTCACTTTACAGCTATATTAAAAAAATGACCATCAGCCAGTTGGCAGATGGTCATTGAATTATGTTTTATAAATTATTTTAATCCAAGTTTTGCTTTAACCATCGACAGAACATTTGTACTTTTTGTTTCGTCAAAATAAAGCAATGCCCCTTTTGCAACATCGAAAATATATAAAAATCCATTCTCTTTACCAACATCTTTTATTGCCTTGTCAACTTTTGCATAAATAGGTTGAAAAACTTCTGATTGTTTATTCTGAAGTTGAGTCTGAGCATTTGTCTGAAAGTCCTGAATTCTTTTATTCATATCCATTAATTCCTGCTCTTTGGTTTGTTTCACAATATCACTAAAGTTTTTACTATCCTTTTGATATGCTTCGCTCTTGGTATTTAACTCCACCTGCATCAATTCAAGTGCATTAACAAGCTCTTTACGGAATTTTTCAAGCGTTACGGTAGCAGAATCATATTCCGGCATTGTCTGGATGAGTTCATCACTATTTATATGCCCAAATTTAAAGCTCTGAGCCTTTACGCTTTGCCCCGCCAAAGCAATTACAATCATAAATGATGCTATACTTATAAATCTTCTCATTTTAAATAATTTTATTAAACAATATATGCAAATGTAATTAATTAATTTTTATAACCTAATTTTTCAAGAACCTGATCGCTTATGTCAAATTTCGGGTTGGCAAACAGTATATTACCACCTGCTGCGGTATCAAAAATTGCAGCATAACTACCATCTACTGCAATCTCTTTTATTGCTTTTAATATCTCGTCCTGGATTGGTTTAACCAGTTCTTCTCTCTTCTTAAAAAGATCGCCGTCTACACCAAAGTATTTATTCTGAAGGTCCTTCATTTCTTTTTCCTTGGCAACGATAGCTTCTTCTCTTTTAGCCTTCATATCCTGCGACAGAAGAACTGACTCATTCTGATATGATTTATACATCTGGTCAACCACAGCATATCCATCAGCAACTTCTTTCTCCCACTGTTTTGAAAGTTTATCCAGTTGTTCCTGGGCAGTAGTGAAAGCAGGAATGTTTTTCCTTATGTATTCTGAATCGACAAAGGCATATTTCTGAGCTGTAGCCAATGCTGAAGTCAGAATGAATAATCCTAAAAGTATACCTATTTTTTTCATAATTATTAAGATTTATTTCTGTATTAAAACTCTTGACCCATAGTAAATTGAAATTGTGAATGATTAGAATTTGGGAAGTTTGCAGGTTCAGGAACCGCATCAAAACCGTAACCCCAGTCAACACCAAGCAAACCAAACATAGGAAGATTCGCTCTGATTCCAAAACCCGCAGCCCGAGGCATTTTAAAAGGATTGTACTCATTGAGGGCATACCATGCTCTTCCTGATTCAAGAAAAGCAAGACAATAAATAGTAGCCTGTTGGCTCAGAGATACCGGATATCTAAGTTCCAGGGTGATTTTTGAATAAACATTCCCTGATGGGACACCTTTAACAGGATCACTGGGTGTAAGAGCTCCAACTCCACTACTTCCTGATCCATAGCCTCTTAATTTTATCATTTCGCGACCATAGAAACTATAACCGGTCATACCATCACCTCCAACAGAAAAATTCTCAAAAGGAGATGGTCCTATATCTTTATTATAGAAACCCAGGTACCCGAATGCAAAACGTGCATTGAGAACTAATTTATCATTAGGTGACAGAGGATAATAATAATCTGCCTTAAATGTCCATTTATGGAATTCTATCCACCTGTATTTAACCTGATCAGTAACGTTTTTCATACTCTCACCACTTAGTAAAGAATACGGAGGTGTGGCCTGTAATGAAAGCGTAAATGATGAGCCCGATTCCGGGTATATAAGGTTTGGTCCGGTCGAAAATCTGGTTAGTTTTGTGGTAAAACTCAAAAGGTTTGAGTTTCCGTTATCGAACAGGAATGAATATACAGTATAGTTATTCAAAGTATATCGCTGATAGTTTAGTTCACCGTAAAGGGAGAAATAGTCATCGGGCCATGATAATCTTTTTCCCAATCCAATGGATGCTCCGTCTATTGTCATAGACTGTCTTCCTGTCTCACCTTTCTTTCTTCCATTTGTCATAAGAGACCTGTATAATGATACAGTAAACGTGTTCGGATTCTTACCTCCCAGCCATGGTTCAACGAATGAAATATTATATGATGAATAAACACGTCCGTTTGATTGTGCTCTTATGCTTATTGACTGTCCATCTCCGGAAGGATATGGTTTCCATTCGCTCAGTTTTAAGAAGTTGCGGATAGCAACATTGTTAAATCTGACTCCTATGGTACCTACCAGCATGCCGGCACCCCAACCGCCGGAGATCTCAAACTGATCGTTCGCCTTTTCTTCAAGCTTATATAGCAGGTCAACAGTACCGTTTGTAATATCAGGAAGAGGAGTAGGATTAATTTTTTCAGGATCAAAATGCCCAAGAACACCCAATTGTCTAATGGATCTTATAATTTTGGTTTTACTGAACAGATCACCTGGCAAGGTATAAAGTTCACGACGAGCGATATGTTCATTTGTTCGCGTATTACCAGAGATAAGCACATTATTAAGGTAGGCCTGATCGCCTTCATAAATTCTGACTTCAAGATCGATAGAGTCGTGGTCAATTTTTGCCTCTATAGGAGTAAGCCGTGAAAAAAGATAACCATTATCCTGATACAGGTTACTTACAGCATCCTGAGCACCTGCAGTACCATTTAATCTGTCGTCGATAAGCGACTGATTATAAACAGCCCCTTTATCAACATTAAATACTTTATTCAGATCTTCCTTCCTGTAAACGCTGTTTCCCACCCAGTTTATATTCCTCAAAAAGTATTGTTTCCCCTCATTAATCCTGATCTTTAAGCCTATTCTGTTTTCTGAGACTTTGTAGATCGAATCAGATAAGATGGTGAAGTCCTTGAATCCGTTATCATTATAAAAAGTAGTCAGCTTCGCCTCATCTTCTGTAAATTTATCTTTAATAAATTTTGAAGCCCTGAAAAAATTATAATTTTTTACCTTTGTCGATTTTAATTTACTACGAAGCTTTGAGTCTTTAAAGTATTCATTCCCGACAAATGTTATACTGGCAATTTTAACCTTTTCCTTTTTGTCAACATTTATACTGAGAATCACATGATTAGGCTGATCAGGATCATCTTTCTGAATAAAAGTGACCTCTGTATTCAAATAACCTTTCTCAATGAAATGATCTTTGATTACTTTTTGAGCGGTATTAAGCAAATAAGCAGTTACCTGTGAGCCTACCGGAAGATTAATCTTCTTGTTTAGATCGGTTGTCTCGGAGTTTTTCAATCCGTTAAGTTTTACAGATGAGATCCTTGGCCTTTCCTGTAAGCTAATATCGAGATAAACTGTATCAAACGCGATTTTGGAGATTGAGATTCTTACATCTGAAAAAAGCCCTTGTTGCCACAGCTTTTGTTCTGCCGTTGTAATAGCATCTCCCGGAATAGTAACCTCCTGACCAACTCTGAGACCCGAGATTCCAATGAGGGCATTTGGATCAAGGAATCTGACACCAGATATTGTCACTCCTCCAATAATGTAGTTCTCTACATTCATGTAATCGACAATTTTTTGTTTTTCCTGAGCGCTTAAAGAAAGGCTTAATAAAGCCGCAAATATTGCTACAAAAGTCCTTCTAATCTTATTAATCACCATTATATTATCATTTTTCAGATACTTGTTCACTCGTTTTTCCAAATCTTCGTTCTCTCTTCTGAAAGTCAATTATAGCATTATAAAGATCATCTTTACCAAAATCAGGCCAAAGTGTTTCTGTAAAGTACAATTCAGTATATGCGATCTGCCATAGAAGGAAATTACTTATTCTTAACTCACCACTTGTTCTGATCAATAGTTCAGGATCAGGTATACCATAGGTGTTTAGGTATTTTTCGAACTCCTCTTCGGTAATTGCTTCGGGGTTTATGTTAATATTTTTTGTTTCGGATAGCATTTTTTTTGCGGCCATTGTTATCTCCCATCTGGAACTATAGCTGAGTGCAATGATCAGCTTAAGTCCCGTTCTGTCAGAAGTCAGTCTGATTGTTTCAAAGAGCCTCTCTCTCACTTCATTAGTTAGTCGATCCATATCCCCTATTGCTCTTAGCTGAATATTGTTTTTTAATAATGTTTCTGTCTCATTACTAAGCGACTGAATCATAATCCCCATTAAAGCAGATACTTCCTCATCCGGCCTTCCCCAATTCTCAGTTGAAAAAGCATATAGTGTAAGAAAGCCTATCTCCAATTCTGCAGCAGCCTCTATAACTTCTCTGACTGCTTCTACTCCCTGCTGATGTCCAAATATTCTATCAAGACCTCGTTGTTGAGCCCACCGACCGTTTCCGTCCATTATAATTGCCACATGTGAAGGCAATTTACTTCTATCTATCTGATTCCTTAACTGCATAAACCTATCGCTTCCTTTTAAATCCTTCTTCTCCGTAAGCAGGACAACCGGCCAATTTATTATAGATTTTCCATGTAACTGCTATTCCTGTAAATGTATACCAGTCATTATTATGGATCCATCCAACATCTGACGGGGCAATCAAATCTTTTAAGCCGTCAAAGTTATCATAAAATGTTTTACGAAAACCATATTCAGCTTCCAATCCGATATTTTTATAGACATTCACTTTAATTCCAAACGAAAAGGGAATAACGGGAACATAAGTAAAAGAAACAGTATTAACAAAGGCAACTCCCCCTCCTGCAGCAAAATAGGGAGTAAAGTTCCATCGTTTTCCTTCTGTGGAATACGGGAAAAAATTGAATTCAAACTGCAGAGCTAATTCTCCTACAGTCCCGGAAAACGAAGCTGCCCTTGCCTGTTGAAAACTATTCTTGAAATCAAGATCGTTCCCTCTCAGACCACCAAAAAAAACATTTGTGCGCAAAGCTTCTCGCGGATTCAGATTATACCTGTAGAAAAGACCTCCGGCAGGCAAAGGAGAATATAAGAATCTGTTAGGATTAATATCTCCAAAGTATGATGAGACCCCTGCGAATATCCCATAATCAGAGACCCGCTGACCGTATAAGGAGAGTGGAAGAAATAAAAACAGTAATAACCAGTGTATTTTTTTCATTAAACTGATCCAGCTCTAAATCATCTGAAGGATGGCCACCCTTTTGGTCCGGTCTTCAGCTTATATGTAATTGTGAAATTGAAAAAATAATAAACGTCATTTGAGCTGGAATATTGTGAAGTATAGCCATCAATATTATCTGAAAATGAATACCTGTAGGCAATTTCTACACCAAAATTAAAATTGGGAGAATAAATAAGAGTGCTCCCGATTCCAACCGGAATAACAGGAGAGAATCCGTGGGACATCTTTCCTGAATTCTCAAATTTGACATTCCCATTGACAGAATTGCCTAATCCTCCTATTCCGGCAAATGCGTAAAAGTCCAGTGATTTCAGGAATCCGTTAAAACCAACGGCTTTTCCCTTGGTAAAAAGATAACTGTTTTCAGCCTTATTCTTAATAAAATAGTACTCGCCGATAAATGCCGGCTCGATAAACTGAATGGATGCTGAATATCCCCTGTTTTCATTTGACCCTTTGTTATCAGTTGCATACAGCAACCCGGCTGTGAGGCTAAACCTAAGATTTAATGTTTGTGTGAGCCTGTATTTTAAATTAACATTAAAATCAAATCTGGTTTGTCTTAAAGAGATATCTTTGAAGCCAAGAGCATTATCAGATTGTGAATATCCGCCGATATCACCAAAAAAGAATGAAGGTCCAAATCCTATAACAGTCTCGTACCTTTTTAATTTCCAAATCTGTGCATTAGTAAATGAAATAATGAAACATAACAGTAATATTGTCAGAAAGGTCCGTTTCATAGGTATTTCAATTTTATTACAAAGGCAAATATAGCAATCAATTATTAAGCCGGTGTATTAATCAATGTAAATATAATAATTTAGCTTCATCTTATCAAACCTTATAAAGCATCCGATATAAATTCACAATCAATATTTTATCAATTCCGTCTGTCGGCACCCCACATAAGTTTATTTCTGAGTGTGCTATAAAAATCCATGCCTGTAAGCATTACTGTTCTGATTTTTACCGGTGCTCTTATAATAAGGATTTCTTTGTTAAAAGGTATTCTCTTTGACCTGAAATCACATGTTACCATATACTCATTGCTTCTGCCTTCAATCACCATTCTGATGCTGTTTTTAACATTAAGGATAATTGGTCTGATAGTAAGATTATGCGGAGCGATAGGAGAAATAATGATGCTCTCATCTTCCGGTGATAGTATTGGACCTCCTGCACTTAAATTATAAGCGGTTGATCCTGTGGCAGTAGAAACAATCAAGCCGTCAGCCCAATATGTATTTAAATGTGTATCGTCGACAAATACGCTTATCGTTATCATGCTAAGATCAGCCTTCTGAATAGTTATTTCGTTCAGAGCTGATGATGCATTGCCTTCGAAAGTTCCTGCAGGCTGAGTAAGTTCAAGAAGTGATCTTTCTATTATTTCAAATTCGCCCTTGCAAAGCATTTCAACTGAACGGCCTATCTCATCTGCAGAGATATTTGCCAGAAATCCCATCCTTCCGGTATTGACCCCCGCAATGGGAATTCCAAGGTCTTTAACATTTAAAACTGTTTCCAGAAAGGTACCATCGCCACCTACACTCAAGACCATGTCGGGTAACTCAGAGTTAAAGGAAAGAATATCTGATCTTTCAATCTGTTCCCAAATAACATCAGTAACATTAACTGATAATTTCTGGAAGATCCGTATCCTTACTCCTCTCTTATGAAACTCTTTAATCAGTCTGTCAACACCATCCCTGGTTTTTGAATTATTATCCTTGAAATAAATAGCTACTCTCTCTGGCATTTCTCAGATATTAAGGTATTTCATAAGAAGATCAAATCTTTCAGAATAGAAACGATCCATAGAATCATTGTCTGAAACCCAGGTTTTAACTTCATAGTTATACCTCTCAAAGGTTCTGATAACCGAAATCAAATCACCTGTGTTCACTTTTAGAGTCACTTCCAGCTTTGTTGATTCCGGTGGAGAAGTGATGTACATACTGAGCACTTTCACATTATTACCTTCAACTATCTGGGCTATCTGGGAAAGGGAGTAGTCCCTTTCAATAAGTTCAAGTACTATAATACCGCCGGGTTGATCCATCGAAGATATACCAGCCAGATGACGGATAAGATCGTTGGTGGTTATCACTCCCATGAAGTGGTTTTTATTGTCAAGAACGGGTACTAGCGACAGTTTTAAACGCGAAGCCAGTCCAATAACTTCAAAGATATGTTGTTCAGCATCAACAAATGGTTTAAACAAAGTAAGAGCATGATTTCCAATAGGCTCTTCCGGTTGATTCATATCATATATATCAGTATCCGAAATAAGACCAAGAAAATCCTGATTATTCACAATAGGCAGATGTGAGACCCTGAATATCTCCATCCAGTTTAAAGCCGTCTGTCCCAGATCGGATGTCTTGAGAGAAGGTATAACTTCAGATATTAAATCTTTAGCGACCATACATACTTTTATTTTCAACTAAAATAGTAAAAAAAAAACCAGTTATTGTACTTTTGCACAACAATTACAATACGGATAATTCTTACAATTATTACAATGACAAAGTTAAGCGTAAATATCAATAAGATTGCAACCCTGAGAAATGCACGCGGAGGAAATGTTCCAAATGTACTTAATGCTGCAATAAACTGCCAGCTTTTCGGGGCTGAAGGAATTACCGTTCACCCACGACCCGATGGAAGACATATCCGGTATAATGACGTTCTGGAGATCAAGCCATTAATCACAACAGAATTTAATATTGAAGGTTATCCGTCTGCTGAATTCATAACACTTGTTCTTTCTGTAAAACCCGATCAGGTTACTCTTGTACCCGATCCTCACGATGCCATTACTTCCAATGCAGGATGGGATACTCTGAAATACAGGATCTTTCTTACCGAGATCGTTTCTGAATTCAGAAAAGAAGGAATCAGGACCTCACTTTTTATTGATACTGAACAGGTTAATATTGAAAATGCTGCCTTAACCGGAACTGACAGGATTGAACTATATACCGAACCTTATGCCAGCGGCTTTAACAATAATGCCGTTGAAGCTGTAAAACCATTTATAAAAGCTGCATGGATAGCGCGTGAAACCGGATTAGGAATAAATGCAGGTCACGACCTGAACCTGGAGAATCTGAAATATTTTCATCAGAGTATCCCATGGGTAGACGAAGTGTCAATCGGCCATGCACTTATTTCAGATGCTCTTTACCTGGGCCTGGAAAATACAATACAGATGTATAAGCGGCAACTGGCATGACCGACTGACTAATGAAACTCTTCTACAGGAAATATGGTAACGGACCATCTCTGGTTATCCTTCATGGTCTGTATGGATCGTCCGATAACTGGGTAACTATCGCTAAAAACCTTAGCGAATACTTTACTGTTTATCTGCCCGATCAGAGGAACCATGGCCAGTCTCCCCACAGTGAAATACACGATTATTCCTCAATGAGTGAAGATCTACATGAACTGGTTAAAGATTTAAAACTTAAGAAATTTTTTCTGGCCGGACATAGCATGGGAGGAAAAACAGCAATCGCCTTTACATTAAAATGGCCCGAAATGCTCAACGGGTTGCTGATTGCGGACATCTCTCCGTTTGCCGATGAAAAAGGCAGGGATTCGGTGTTTTCCCAGCACTTTACAATACTTAATGCAATTGTGTCATTTGATTTAAAAAAGATAACAAACCGCAGTGACGCAGAAAAAAAATTGCTAGAAAAAATCCCTGCGGAGAAGGTCAGAGGATTGATTCTTAAAAATCTCCTGAGAACCTCTGAGAATACATTTGCCTGGAAATTGAATGCCCCTTCACTACTTAAAAATCTTGATAAAATTATGGAGGGAGTTGAACGTCAGACGAGCTACAGCCAGCAGATATCAGGATTCCCGGTTATCTTTCTCAGGGGAGCAAATTCAGATTATATTCCGTCAGGTGACTTTAAAGATATCAGAAAGGTATTCCCTGCTGCTGAAATAGTTGAAGTTCCCGGTGCCGGACATTGGATCCATGCCGACAGGCCCGATGAAGTTGAAAAAAACCTAAAAAGACTGTTGGGAGACTCCTGATTACTGGAATGTAACTGACTCTACATTTTCTTCCTCTATACCCGGAAGATTCTTGAACCTTAAAAGAACCCTGGCAATAGCCAAAACATCTTTTTCACAATAATGGACTATTCTTTCCAGATTATCTTCTTCATAGAATATCCCTGCAACCATGCTTCCATCAATGTCATCTTTAGGGGTTGGGATATCTAAAATTGTTGTGAGCAGATCGAGTGACGTATAGTTTTTATAATCACCAAACTTCCACAGATCCATTGTATCCAGAAGCTTGATTTCCCACGGTTTTTTACCTGCATTATCGAGTATTTCAGGTATTGGAAGTCCATTTATTATCATTCGCCTTGCTATATAGGGGAAGTCAAATTCTTTTCCATTATGCGCACACAAAGTTGCTTCCTTGTTAGTCGCTGTAAATTTTGTAAGCATACCTGAAAAGTCCGACAGAAGCAGCTTTTCGTCTTTTCCAAAAAATGATTTCAATCGGAAAATGAATGGATTTTTCCCCCGGAAAAGACCAACAGAAATACATATTACCCTGCCAAATTCAGAATAGATCCCTGCACGCTGGTAAACATCTTCAGCATTCTGGTCGGGTGTTCTGAACTGCCTGGATTTTTTTTCCCACAAGTTTTGCCTGGTCTGACTCAAGTGTTCATAAGAAGATGCTTCCGGTGCGGTTTCAATATCGAGAAACATTATATCCTCTACCCTGATATTATCCAGCATATTTTTATGATTTACTAGTTAAAAGATGCTTTTCAATAATTGAAATCAATATTTCGATTCCTACCTGGTTTTCACCCCCCCTGGGTATTATAATATCTGCATATCGTTTTGATGGCTCAATAAATTGGAGATGTGAAGGTTTTACCGTATCATGATATCTTTCAAGGACATTGAGTACCGAACGGCCACGTTCTATAATATCTCTTTTTATAACCCTGCCAAGCCT
>WSSedB1CaDRAFT_10000109_pt1 | contig 40725 bp, 35 predicted proteins | sample WetSurSB1Cattail_FD_9460 | JGI IMG/M metagenome (IMG submission 9460)
AAAGACGGTCACCACCGCCTCGGGTCTCACGTACATAGATCAGGTGGTTGGCAAGGGAGCTTCTCCGGTAAAAGGGAAACAGGTTACCGTTCACTACACCGGCACCCTGGAAAACGGAAAGAAGTTCGACAGTTCGGTGGACCGTAAAAAACCGTTCGCGTTCGTGATCGGCGTAGGCCAGGTCATTCCGGGATGGGACGAAGGCGTCATGTCCATGAAGGTAGGGGGCAAACGCAAGCTGATCGTTCCGGCCAAGCTTGGCTACGGAGCTGCAGGCGCAGGCGGGGTCATCCCACCCAATGCCACATTGATCTTCGATGTGGAACTGTTGGGTGTGCAGCACTAATATTGGCACACATATGCCATAACCTTAAAAGCCCGCAAATGCGGGCTTTTTCGTATAAAATAAATAAAAGGGTCCTGAAAGGGATCAAACCTGCGCCATTGCCTGATTGTCCCCCTCAATCTTCCTTATTCATTTGGAACCGGGCGCTTTGACCAGTTCGAGCTTGCCGGTAACATTATCTTTTATCCAGTGCGAATCCCACCATTCGATCGGATTGACCGCCTGCCCGGAGACGGCCATTTCAAAATGGAGATGATCCCCGCCGGCCATGCCGGTAGCTCCACTAGCGCCGATTATCTGTCCCTTTTCTACATTGTCGCCCGGCTTGACGCCGATCCTGCTCAGATGCCCGTAGATGGTCTGCAACCCCAGCCCGTGGTCGATAATGATACACTGGCCATAAATGCCGAAGTCGCCGGCAAAAACTACCTTGCCGCGGTTGGCGACCGGAACGGCAGCGTGGGCCAACGAGGCCAGATCAAATCCAAGATGTGTCTGCCGGTCAACCTCTTTTCCCTGATATGTATAGGTTCGGGACTGTGCGAACCCGCCGAGAGGGGCGGCGTTCGGCATGCGCAGAAATGCCCCCTGCCAGAGCGGTACCGGAGAGCTCTTCCGGCCATAGTCGCTGATCAGCTTGCGGTCCTGCTGCCGCTGGTCCCTGTTGGCCTTGAGGAATATCTCCAAGGGAGTTGCCGCTTGCGGGAACTTGTCCCTGAACTCGGCGGCAATCTTTTCCAGGAAGGAATCGGTCAGATCAATCCGGTCGGTTGAAGAGGCTCTGGCGGTCAAGTGATAGCTAATGCCCATCAACCGCTCGTTGCCTGCCTTGTCGACCGCTATCACCCTGGGCACGTACTTGCCGGGGTCCATATCGTAGGGGAATGGAAAGAGACAGACGTAATTCCCCCCCCCTTGCCGGTAACCCGGAAAAAACTGATCTCCGAATACAACTCCGGTCTTTTCGACTTCTTTTGAAACGGTGTAGACGACCAGTCCCGCGCCGCCCTGATTGATATTATGTGCGACGCTCAATATCGCCACTTCCGGCGGCTTATTCTCAAAAGTAAAGGAATGGACCTGGGTTGTGGTCCTGTTGGCGCCGAAACGAGCGGCGGAACTTGTCGCTTTGACCTGTAAGGTGAATGCCCCCGCCTTCAGGCCTGCCTGCGTCAGATTAAAGGTCTCCGTGGTCTGATGGCTGCCTGGCGGATAATCCTTCACCAGGACATTGACCGTCTTCTCCGCTTGTATTGCGGTAACAGCCAGCTTTTTCAGAACCCCTCTCTGTGCGTCCAGCTTCAGGGCAAGCTCCCGCCTGACAGCGATCGGACCTGTATCAGGGCTTAATGACACGAGAGGTGCCGGGGTCCCCCAAAAATAGAACGCAATAACTCCGACTGCGGCGACGAGCACGATTGAGACAAACGTTGCAAAGCTTTTCATAATAATTATCCTCGTAGGCTGTGTTTGAAGAATACACAGATTGCGCTTTTTTGAAGAAAAATGCGACCGATTTAATACACAAAAAATGGACCCGGACAAGAATGGTAATGCGGGAACCGGGTTACGGCCCATCAGGTTGCGCTGGTTCTCCGGCAAGTGTTGAAAAAAAGAGCTCCCTGCATATTCTTTCTTCCTCGATTGTCATGAGCGACGCGGGAAGTCCAGCCGGCACATTCTGGCCGAGTGCCCGCCTCTTCTTCATACCACCGGGATTATAGGGAAGCAGTTCACCACGTTCATAGCCAAGTCCGCGCAGATATAAAGCGATACCGGACAGATTTTCGCGGGTGGCCGTAATTCCCGGAACAAGCGGAACCCTCGGGACGATCTTCTCACGCGCCAGACTGGTCAAACGGGCAAAATTTTCTTGTATCACCCGGTTATCCTTACCTGTGTAGCGCAGATGCATATCAGGAGCGAGCAGCTTGATATCGTAGAATATCAGGTCAATCTTCGTGAGGAGTTGGGCAGAGAACTGCTCAAAATCAAACAACCCGCAGGTCTGGATCGCGATATGGATTTGCTGCCGCTTCAGCCTCGTAAGCACCTCCTCCAGGTAATCGGCGTGAAGCGCCGGTTCTCCACCGGAGAAGGTTACGCCGCCGCCGGAGGTATCGTAAAAGTGCCGGTCTCGCAGCAAGAGCGTCACCAGTTCATCGGGCGGAACATATTCACCCATCCGGTCCAGAGCCAGTGCCGGACACGCTTCAACGCATTTGCCACAGGCCGTGCATGTATCACGTCTAATCCGCCCCGGCTGCCCCATGGACATGGCGCCTTCGGTACAGACAGCCGAGCATTCCCTGCATTTGATACAATGCCACGGGTAAAAAGCGATCTCGCATTCCCCTGACATCGATTCCGGATTGTGGCACCAGAGGCACGAAAGGGGACACCCCTTGATGAAGACCGTAGTCCGTATCCCCGGCCCGTCGTCAAGAGCGAAACGGTGGGTAGGAAGCAGTAACGGCCGTTGCCCGATCATACGGCACCGGTAGCCATCAATTGCAGCCGCTTCGCCATGTAAGCGAAACGGTACAGGTAGTTGAGGTTACCCTCCAGACGGACTTCCTGGCGCAGCATGGAGCCGAGCACATCCGGCTTTGGAGAGAGGAGATAGTTCATAAGCGCTTTGCCGTCCTTGAACGTTACTGCGATATTCGGTTTTTCAATCACCTCTTCATTGACGCACAGTTCATCGTTATCAAACACAGCGGCGACGGTGATGGCATCGTCACTGCTTCGGAACTGGTAACGCCCCTTGAAACCTATGATGTTTTTCCGGTAGTCGCTGTCCAAAAACAATACGACGCCCATCAGCTCCAGAAGGATCTTCAGAAAATCCTCGGCCAATTCCGACTCCATGCAGTCGATGAACCTTTTCAGCACTTTTTCAAAAATAAAATTGTCGGACATGGGAACTCCTTTTTGAACGGGTGTGTCTTTTTTGGAATTACTCGAACGGAAGCATGGACCGTTCGGCATCGGGAAATGGGACTGCCTTGCCGCTGCGGATATCGTAAGCGGTCCTGGTAATGATCTCTTCCTTCATGGCATCGTTAAGATCCTTGAAATAGGCGGAATACCCCGAGACCCGCACCAGCAGATGCGGATAGTTTTCCGGATGCTGTTTGGCATCCATGAGTGTCTCGTAGGAGAGAATATTGAACTGGATATGGAGGCCGCCGCACCGGAAATAAGCTTCAATGGCCTGGCTGAATTTTTGGAGGTCGTCCGGGTTTTCAATAGCGGGATATTTCAGGTTGAAAGCCTCGCCGCCAGGAATATGGAGAGGGTTGATCTCGCCCACGGCGTTCAGGCAGGCGGCCAGATCGCCTGCAGCCTGGGAGACCGGAGTAATGCCGCTGGCAAGGAGCCGGTTTGCCTTTCTGCCGTTCGGCAGCGCCCCGGCAAGTTTGCCTTGGCCGGCATGATTGGTCATGGTCCAGTAGGCGGGCCGGTATCTGCCCCCCCGGTAATTTACATGGCTCTGGTAGGTTTCATAGAGGAATTGGATCAGGTTTCGGGCGTTTTTCCTGGCGATGGGAGCGTCGGTGCCGTATTTGGGCGTCTTGTTCAGGAGGTAGAGATGCAGGGGATCGTCACCGCTAAAATCCCCCTTCAACGCCTGCAAAATCTGGGCAAAGGTATATTTTTTATCGATGAAGACAGCTTTTTCAATGGCATTGAGGGAATCCACCGTATCTGCAAATCCGATGTGCGTGGCACCGGAGGAATTGTAGAGCGCGCCGCCGAAGATGAGGTCTTTTCCCTTGTCCATTGGTCCCTCAAAAAGTGCCGACAATAAGGGCGTGGGAAGGCTTTCCTGATGGATACGCCCCATCATCTCGTTAAGCTGGACCGCATGTTCGATGACCCATCCCAGTTGCGTTTTAAATGCCTCCCAGAACTGGGCAAAGCTGGTGAATGTCGCCGGATCTCCTGTTTCGGGTCCGATCTGCTCGTCGCCGGTAACCGGACGTTTACCGTTATAGAGGGCCAGCTCCAGAGCGGAAACCATGTTGAGCATGATTGAGCTGGAGGCATCGTAACTCCGGCCGGAAGCGGATAGCTCGACACAGCCGATGATCGCATAGTCGCGGGCATGATCGGTTGAAATCCCCTGATTTTCCAGGGTCCGTATTGCCACCACATCATTGTAAAACGCCGGAACAGCCTTTGTGCTTGCAACCACTTCAGCCACCCGATCCCGGTATGCCGCACTGTTCTTCTCATAGTGGTAACGGGCATTCACGCTCGGATCGCGCAAACGCAGCAGTTCCGTAACTTTGAGCATCAGGTAGGTCAGGTCGTTGACCGCGTCTTCGCCATTGCCGTCAATGCCACCAACAGTCACAGCCGGCACTGTCCCTGCGCCGCCGAACAGCTCTTCAGCGGTCTCGGGAACCAGGTTGGTGTTGTCGTTAAGCTTCAGCCAAAGGCAGCCGATGACTTCCAGGGCATCCTTGAGGGAGAGGGAACCGTTCGCCAGATCCTGGAGGTAGTAGGGATAGAGAATCTGGTCGAGCCTTCCGGGACTGATGGCCATATTGATGTTCTCGGCGTGGATTCCAACCTGCAGCAGCCAGATGGCGTTAACCGCCTCCCTGAAGGTGCGCGCCGGTTTTGCCGGAACCTGGGCACAGACCTCGGCCATTGCAAGCAGGTTCCTTCTCCGGTCGGGGTCCTGTTCGTTCTGTGCCAGTTCCCGCGCTTTTTTGCTCAGGTTTCCGGCATAGGCGACAATGCCTTTAAGGGCGGTTTGGACGGCCTGGTAAAAGGAAAGTTGTGCCGTATCATCCACGGTCAGATTCCCTTTTGCCTGAATTTCTCCGGCATGCCGAGCCGCTTCGGAGATGATAAATTCCACCCCCTTTTCCAATGCCAGGCGATAACAGGGAACCGTATGGGAAATGGTGCCGGCCTTGCTGGCGATGAAAAAAACAATCCGCTCGAAAAGCTTCATGCCGGGTGGATTGTCGAACTCTGTCCTGGTCCGCTCCAGGATGTTGCGCTCCATCCAATAGGGAAAGATCTCCAGATTCAACTCTTCAGCCTCTTGGGGCGAGATCTTTTGCGGATTCTTTTCCCGGCTGCTCATGGTGTCCAGTTCCGGCCAGATGGTCAGTCCCGTCAGTTCCGGATAGACCGGTGCACCGTAATATTTGGAGGTTGTCGTTCCAGCCAGCACATTGTCGTCGAAAAAGAACGCTTCCTTGTTGGTAAGAAAAGAGTTGACCGCACCGGCATACCTGATTTCCATCGGATCATCGGAAGAAGATTCTTTTTCCAGGTAACGGGTTACATGTCTGGCGCGTTCAATACAGACCTCGGCCTGAGCAGCAAAATTGCGGTCGCGGAGTTTTTTAAGAAGGGGAAGATTTTCAAGACCATACTCTGCCAAGCTGATGTCTGGTAATGTAATTGTTGCCATATATGTTTCTCCTGTTAAAGGATGGAGTTTTGGGAACTCCCACTGTTGATGCATGCTTCCTGTTTATCCCGCCAGCACTGCCTTGGCCCGCTCCCAGAAGGCAATGCGCGCCTGCAAACCAACTGTACCGCCGTTGATCCGTTTGGTGATGGTCTTGAAATCCTCGTTGTCATTACTCTGGTCATCGGCAAGCTCGTTCAGGCCGTGGGATTTCCAGAACCATGCCGCCGAGAGGGCAGCCGCCTCCGGCTGGCCCAGCAGCTCCGGTTGCTCCTCCAGCGGCATCCCGACTCCCTGTCCTGCTGAGTGGTAGTTTCCCCGGCCGGTAAGCTGGATCAGACCACGCCCCCGGAAGCGCCAGCCATCACCACTGGCTTCGTCACCATTACCCAATCGGCCGGCATAGACATAGTTTGCCAGTTTCTCCGGATTTTTCTCATATTTAAGCGCCTTATCCAGCGTGGGAAAGCGGCTGGGCCAAACCTGCATGAGTCGTTTGGCCGCATAGTTCAGGTTTTCCGATAGTCGCATGAGCTGCCCCGATTCATGAGCAATCTGGGCCAGGAAGGCTGCCATGCGCCGGCTACCGGTGATGTCGAACCGGGTCATGGCATTGTTGAGTGCTTTGACCCAGGCAGTCGTGTCAGAGCAGGCAGGCATAATGGCGGAAAGTTGCTGTTCGGTCAGTGCGGACATGGAGCCTCCTTGATGTGCATGGTTCAGAACCAGACAAATTGTAACCACGTTTTAATGTAACCACAGATGAATGTAAAAACAACCTAAAATGGGGATATTAATTTTTCGCGAGTTGGTTGTAAAAGGAGGGAGAAAAAGCAAACGCGCTCATGCAACAGCACAGCTAATAATACTCCTCGCTATAGGAGGGAACAGCATCGAGAAAACCGGGAATATCCTGTGCCCGGACAATGGCGGCATCCACATCGGCGATCAGACGTTCCCGGTCCCTTGGATAGCTGCCGGCCAGGTTGAGGAAATTTGAGACGTGGTTCGAGCGCAGGATGGTGCGCTCCGGATTCAGATTAACCAGAACTTCGCGCGCCTCCAGCATCAGTTCGCCATGACTGCAACGATCAAGCGAGTTTACAAATTCCTCGTTGTGGCGGTGGAACAGGGTCAGCAGCGAGAAATATTCCGGGTTGACCCGGTTGACCCAGGATGCGGTGGCCCGGGCATGTTCCAGGCTGCGTCCCTTGCCGGCCAGACCGAGGATGGCGGTGACTGAAAGTTTCATCCCGGCATTACGCGCCTTGGTGGCCAGTTCCGCCATTTCAGCGGAAGTGTAACCCTTGTTTATGGCACGCAAGGTTTCATCGTCACCCGATTCCAGACCGAAATAGAGGATGCGCAGCCGTTTCTCCCGCAACAGTGTCAGTTGTTCTGCGTTTTTGGTGGTCAGACTTTTGGGGGAAGCATATGAAGCGACACGGGTCAGGCCCGGAAAGGCCGTTGCCAATGCATCGAGAATCGTGACAAGCCCTTCATGGGGGTAGACCAGGGCATCGCCATCAGCAAGAAAGACCCTGTCAAAGCGGGAACGGTACTGGAGCGGTATCCCGTTGATTTCCTCCAGTATCTCCTCCACCGGGCGTATCCGAAAGCGCTTCCCCTTGTACATGCCGCAAAAGGCGCACTGTTTCTGGGAACAGCCTATGGTGATCTGAAAAATCAGGCTGCGGGCTTCGCTGGGAGGACGAAAAACAGGTTCAACGTAACGAGGCATGTTTTCTCCTGGTTTATGTTTTGACCGGCCGAGTAGCCTGCTCCAGAAACGACAGGCGTTCCAAAGCCTCCGCATCACTGTTGCCGCACATTTCGTCACTTGGCCGCAGGCTGGCGCATACGGTGGGCCGTTCCGCCGTTCCGAAAAGGCGGCAGCGATTATCGTCCGACAGCTGGCCGCAACGGACTCCGGCCGGCTTGCCTTGTGCCATGCCGGGTAAGGGCGATGATATGGACGGTGCGATGCAGCAGGCGGCGCACCCGATACGGCAATTCATTGGCGAGTGTCTCCGAGAAATAGAAAATATGACGAATCATATCCGCTCCACCGCACAGGTCAACAGTATTAATCAGCAGCGCCTTTTCAGGCCGACCAAACAGTGCTACACTTCGCTTCACTTTTCTGGAAAAACGTGAGGTAGACTGAGATGATTCATATCATTCAGAACGATCCGGAAGTTCCGGCGGGGATTGTGGGAGAAGAGCTGCAACGGCGTGGGGTGAGACAGACGGTTGTGCGCCTGTATGACGGCGAACAACTGCCCGGACTATCCGAGGTATCGGCGGTGATTGTTCTGGGTGGAGCCATGGGTGCCAATGATGATGCGCGCCACCCCTTTCTTACTGACCTGAAACGGTTCATCAGGGGGGTAGTAGAACAGGAAATCCCTTATCTGGGGATTTGTCTGGGTGGACAGCTGTTGTCGGCCACAACCGGGGGTGAGGTGACGTCCAACTCCAATGGTGAAAAAGGAACCTACTCGATCATGCTGACCGACGAAGGAGCCGAAGATCGGCTGTTTCACGGGATAGACCATGGATTTATCAGCTTCCAGTGGCACAACGACAGTTTTTCAATCCCGCAGCGTGGTATCAGGCTGGCTTTTACCGGCACTTGCCACAACCAGGCCTTCAGGATCGGTCCACGGGCCTGGGGCTTGCAGTTTCATCCCGAGATGAATCAGGATATCGTCAGGGAGTGGAGTTCATGGACACCTGAAACAGCCGCCCGGACGGAAGAGTTTGTGGCTGCCTTTCAGGAATGGGAGACCGATTATTGCGAGGTTTCGCGGCAACTGGTGGCAAATTTTCTGGAAATTGCGGGTGTCGATTCCTGATTAACTTGTGATGATCCGTAAAGGGAGAGACTACGGCTGCCACAGGTACATGAAGCTACTTCCGGAAAAGCTGTTCATGCCACCCAGAATCCCGGTCAGGCCACCTTTTTCTTCCGCGCCGGCATAGATACTTCCCTTGTAGCTACCAGGCCGGTAATAGCTGACCACCCGGGCCTTTTCATCCCCGATCGTCTTTCTCAACCCCGAGACGACATCATCAAGATATTCAATTTTATCGATCAACCGCACCTGAAGCGCCTGGCCAGCGGTGTAGACGCGGCCATCGGCAAGTTTGCGCAGCTCATCCCGCGACAGTGTATTGCCGGAACGCGCCATGACCACATCCAGGAAACGGCTGTGGAACTGGTTGATAATCTCCTGGGCCAGTTTTTCCTCTTCGGGAGTTGCCCGGCGGAACGGTGACATAATGTCCTTCTTGTCGCCGGACTTGACGGTCTGTTCCTCGACACCCAACTTGCCCATCAATCCCGCCACGTTAAATTTCATCAGGATCACACCGATGCTGCCGGTGATGGCCGTGGGATGGGCAATGATCTTATCCGCCGCCGCTGCCGCGTAGTAACCACCCGAAGCCCCCACCCCCATGATGCAAGCCAGCACCGGGATTTTGCGCCGTTTTTTGAATTCGGTAATATCGTGATGGATGATATCGCTGGCGGTCACGCTTCCACCGGGGGAATCAATGCGCAGAATCACCCCGGCGATTTTGTTATCCTGCTCAGCCTTTTGCAGGGATTCCCGGATCAGCGATACCGTCGACGGAGAGGTGCCTCCCAGCAGGCCTCCTGATTTTTCATGTTCGGAAATAGTGCCACTGATATCAAGCAGCAGAATTTTCTTGGTGCCGTCCCCTTCCACCACCTGTTCATCCAGCGGACTGGGCTTGGGGGCAAGCGGAATGTTCACAAAGGCGCAACCGTTGAGAATCATTATCGCGAACAACACTAACGGGAGAGTGGTTGATCTTTTCATGGGAACCTCGTTTGTCGATGGATCGCGAGTCGTTACCTGGCATACTCAGCCAGAATCGGCCCGTCTGCCTCGGCCCAGTCGAGAGAAAGCAATTCCCCCGGCGGAAGCCAGGTAATGGCGGCATGTTCGTGCAGGGTGATTTCGCCGGTTTCAATGGTGCAGATGAAGGGATAGAGGGTAACGGTAAAGGTGGGATAGCTGTGCGTGGCAGGTCTCAGCGCCGGTCCCACGGCAATGGTGACACCCAACTCTTCGACCAGCTCACGCTTCAGACATTGTTCAGGGCTCTCGCCGGGATCGATCTTGCCGCCCGGAAACTCCCACTTGAGCGGCAAACTCATGGATGCGCTGCGCTGGGCAGCCAGCACAAGTCCATCACGTTCGATGATGGCGCAGGCCACGTGAATTCCGCTCGTGCTGTGCTTGCAACCATCGATATATCCAAAGCTCCCCGCCGGGGGACTAATGTCACTTCTTTTCAACATCCGCAATCGCTGCCCTGACCGCTGCAAGACTGATCTGCACATCGCCAACAAGCAACCTGCTTTTTTTCGTTTTCGCGTTAACCACCACCACCGAAGGGGTAGAATGCACGTTATAGCCCCGATAGACCGTCAGGTTGAACTGCATGCCGTAGAGCGTATCCGAGTAATTCATCTGGCGCAGTTTCACGCCCAGAGGAGCAACCGCTGCCTTGACATCCGCCTCGCTGGGATTTGTGGTTTTAAGCGACAAATCGGCCAACGCCTTGCGCAAACTGATGTATTTTCCCTTTTCAAAAGCCAGAAACTGGAGGTTGTAAGGGGTAAAATTGAGCGTTTCCTTGTGAATCGGGAAGTCAACGAAACTGATCCTGACGGATCTGGCCAGTTCCGGATATATCTTTTCAATGATTGGTTCGGCTTTTCTACAGGCCGGACAGAACCAGTCGCTGACAAAGTAGACCGTAGTCGGGCTCGACCCCTTGCCCAGGAACAGGTCAAGTTCGGCGGCATCGGCTTCTTTATTTACACCCGTAACCGCGGTTCCCAGTCCCATAATGAAAAACAACGATACAAGGACAAGATAGACCAACTTGGATTTCATGGTTACTCCTTTTGCAGTGTAATTACGGAAACTATCCCAGGTGATGCCGATGCAGGCGGTAAAAACCGTTGCTGCAAGTGAGAGGCAGATCGGACACCACTGGTTGATATCATATTTCTGGATCCAGATAAAACGGGCCTCCGCACCAGCAGCGGCAAACACCAACAACGCCGCAACCCAGCAGCACCAGCCATACCGCCTCCGCAAGGCAGCGACAAGGATCAACAGCGTAAAGTAACCGATGCCGAACCAGCCGAAATCAAGGCCGAACACCCGGTAATTGGCTGTTTCGCTGCAGGAAGAACAGATTTTGAACAGCGCAACAACCGATAGAACCAGTCCTGCCGGCATGGCAAGCCACAAAATCAAATTGGGGAGGTTAAAACCTCTCTTTGAGCCGGCTTCTGAACAAGGCATTAAACTTGACACACTCTATTCTCCATCTTTGATAATCTGACAGGGCGTTCCGTGTCGACGTGCCACACTGAAACCACATTGAAAAACATTACACCCTCGCTGCCCTTTTTGACAAGTTTCAATTCGGAAACAAATATTCACTTCGAACACCTATTTCGCTGTTAAGCAATTGAAAACATATATTCTTGTTGATATTCTTGCCGGGAGCAGCTTAAATACCCGCGAGAGGACCTACAGCCATGCCCACACATACATACATAGCCCTTTTCGCCTTCCTCGCACTGTTCACCGCCGTTCCGGTTCGCGCCGATCTGTTTCAGTACACGGACAGGGACGGCACGGTGGTAATGGTGGATGATGAGAGCAAAATACCGCGGAAGTACCGTAATAAAACCAGAACGACCAAAGCTGTCAACGGAGCGAAAGGGACAACAACTGCCGTGCGGATCAGGAACAACAGGGTCTTTGTTCCGGTAACGCTCTGCTATCGCGACCGTACGGTGGATGTCACCATGCTGCTGGATACCGGGGCCTCAACCACGACCATTTCAACTGATGTGGCCAAACGGCTCGGCATCCAACCGGAAAGTACGGAACAAGGGCTGTCGCGGGTAGCGGACGGCAGGTTTCTGCGAACGTCTGTCACCACGCTGGACTATCTTACCGTGGGACCAAAAATGAAGGGCGGCGTCCAGGTCAGCATCATTCCGTCAAGTGGTCCCGCACTTCCCTTTGACGGCTTGCTGGGGATGAACTTTCTGGGTGACTTCAGTTATCGGCTGGATGTGAACAGCGAAACCATCAACTGGCTACAGTAGACCTTTTTGCCTTTCCATATACAGCATTGTATATATGGATGCCAATTTTGCGGACATCTGATTTCAGTCAGGCGCCTGCATCTTGCGGTAGAGGGTATTCCTGCTGATACCGAGCCTCCGGGCGGCCGCCGCCATGTTTCCCCCGCATTCCCGCACTGCCTCACGGATGGCGATTTTTTCCAGACTCTCCAAGCTGGCTCCACCTGCAATAAGCAGGGGCGTTGCCCTGCCATGTTCCGCTATGGTCGGAGAATGCTCGCCATGAGAGTTTTGCTCAAGAAAATCCTCGGGAAGATGCTCCACGGCAATCTCATTGCCATAACCTAGCAATGCTATTGCTGTGCGCAGAACGCTGTGCATCTGACGGATATTGCCCGGCCAGGGGTGGTTCTCGAATATCTCGACCACCTCGGAACTCAAACTGACAGATCTTTCGAAAACAACCAGACTATTGATGATAGAGCGGGCAAGCTCCAGGCGATCCATCCGCTGCCTGAGACACGGCAAGGTGATGAGCATGCCATTCAGACGATAATAGAGAGCCTCCCGAAAGCGCCCCGCATCGACTTCCACGCGCATTTTGCGATCGGTGGCGCAGATCAGCGCGAAATCGACCTCGTATGACTCCTCCCCGCCCAAGGGAGAGACGGTGCGCTCCTGCAGTACCCGTAGCAGCCTGGCCTGAAATTGAAACGGCATGTCCCCGATTTCATCCAGAAACAATGTACCACCATCCGCCTGCCTGATCTTCCCGATGTAACCTTTTCGCTTGGCCCCGGTGAAGGCCCCCTCCTGGTATCCAAACAACTCCGATTCTATCAGACCCTCGGGAAGCGCGGCGCAATTGAGCGCCACAAACGGGCCGTTACGGCGTGAACTGCTGTTGTGCATTGCCCGGGCAAACAATTCCTTGCCTGTGCCCGATTCGCCTTCCAGCAAAACAGGAATATTGTGTTCCAGGATCTTGCGGGTTTTGGCGATGATCTTCTGCATCGCCGAATCACCGAGTTCCAGATCTTCCAGCAGCGTTTTCCGTTCCGCGCCATGGTTTGCCGCCGGAGAAGAGTTGGACTGTTTTCCGGCAATCAGGGGCACATTCGAGAAATTGAGCAGTCTCGTTTTGCCGCGGCAATAAATGGTAATGCCGGTGAAGGTATGAAGCTCTCGAACCGGTCGAGGGAATTGCCCCGGTTTATCAAAGATCGCGTCCAGCGACACGTTGAACAATGACGAAAAGGTGTGGAGTTCGGCCTGATAACGGTCCATTTCAAGATACTGGAGCGCGTTCCGGTTGGCTGCCAGAAAACGGCCATCCTGGGAAAAAACAATGATCCCCTCATACATGGTTCCAACAAATTCGGGACGGACATGAAAATGGAGCACAAGGTCGTGCTCAAACCCATTTGAAAACAATTGGTTTTCAATCTGCTGGATCGAGATCCGCACAAGCGCCATGGTGTGTGGCTGGTGAATGCGGCCATCTCCGGAAACATCAAGAACCCCCATAATTCTTCCGAAAGGATTAAAAATCGGAGCGGCCGAACAGGTGAGAAATTGATTGCTGGCAATGAAATGTTCGGCGCTGTGCACCACCACCGGCTCCTGTTCAAACAGCGAGGTTCCTATCGCGTTGGTTCCACGGATTCCCTCTGACCAGATTCCTCCGGGGAGAAGCGATACCTTGCGCGCCTTGCCGAGAAAATCGGAATCTCCGAATGAATGCAACACAACGCCGGAGGCATCGGCAAGGATCACCTTACTGGAAGTATGGATAATCTGCTCATACAGATTTTCCATGACCGGCAACGAGTGGGTCAGCAGGTCTTGATTCTCTTCCTTGACGCAGCCCAGTTCCTGACTGGTAAGCAGCGGATACTCCCTGGTCTCATCTTCCGCCGAAACACCGTTTACAATAGAACGCTGCCACGAGCAGACAATGAAGTCCGGCACAAGGCCGTCAGGGACCGTACCCTGAGTAAAGAAGAAATTCCGCGCCCGCTTGATCTTTACCAGGCTGACAAGGGGGAACTTATTCAAATGATGCTCCTTAAAAGCGTTATGCAGACACCAAGCACAGCACAAAGCATGCCTTAAAATAACACTCAACATACTATTCTATACAATAAATTGATTTATTTCAGACCCAAAACCTTACAACAAGCCAATATAACACATTTCGTGACACATGTAACAATTGGCTGCTTCCTCCGTTACACTTTCCCCGCGATAGAACAAAGTTTTTCACCCTATACCGGCACGAGTCCTGGCGCGACAAACAACAAAAGCATATTTTAATATTTCCTGTTAACCAGCTAAATATGTGTCGAAAACCAGGTGTCACAGCCAAGGGCATAACAGTACGCTGTTCGCATAAACAAATAACACTGTTATTTGTGGCATGCATCATGCTGTTCAAGGCTTTAATTAATCGGTGTGTCCATAATGCACCTTATTATCGACACAATCAAGATGAGGAGAAAAGATGTCTCAAAAAACATGCGCAACCTGTGGTGTAGAGATAGATCCAAATGATTATCACGTCAAGCAATGTACCGTATGCGGCTCCTGGTACTGTTACAAACACCTTGGGCAGTACAAGGCGCAGTGCATTCCGTGCAAGACCTATTCGCTCAAAAATCTGCATGGCAGATAACGCTTCTCCGTGAAGAAAGCCATTTCAACCAGCTGAAAAACGATAAAGGAGTATGTGCGTGAAAGTATGTTTTCCCATAACAAACGACAATGGCATTAACAGCACACTCTACGGCCACTTTGCTTCAACGCCGCTGTTTCTCATTTTTGACACTGCCACCCGCCAGAGCAGCATTGTTCCGAACTGTGACGAAAAGAACCCCTTTGCGGGCTGCAATCCGTTCAGTGCCCTTAGGGGGCGGCAACTGGATGGTATCGTAGTCGGCGGTATCGGCGATGACGCGCTACGGACGATGAATCTGTGCGGATTCAGAGTCTATGAGGCACAGTCCGGGAGCATTCCGGAGAATCTCGCGCTGTTCGAAAAAAACGAATTATCTGAATCAATCATCCAGGACAGCCACCTGGAGGGAAGATGCTCTGATAATGGAGTCCCTCACAAGTGTAACCACACCCATTGATCATGAGCACTGCTGTTAAGATAAGACCTTGCTATTCATGACTTACGAAAGGCACACAACCATGATGAAAGAAATACCGGTCCAGGAAGCTGTCGGCGCAGTGCTTTTTCACGACATCACCCGCATCGTTCCGGGTGAATTCGCCGGCCGGGCCTTTAAAAAGGGGCACATCATCCTGGAGGACGATATCCCCAAGCTCCTTAATCTCGGCAAGGACAACATCTATGTCCTCGATCTTGAAGAGGGCTACATCCACGAAAACGAAGCGGCCCAGAGAATCGCCACGGCGGTATGCGGCAACAACATCCGCATGACCGAACCGTCGGAGGGCAAGGTAACCATGAAGTCGGTCATCAGGGGACTGCTCAAGGTAAATGTTGAGGCACTCAACAAGATTAATGCCATCGATGAGATTGTGTTGGCCACGCTTCACACCAACCGCCAGGTTACAGCCGACACGAACATTGCCGGAACCCGGATAATTCCTCTATTTACCGACGAGGAGAAGATTAACCAGGTGGAGGCGGTCGCACGGGCCAATTTCCCGGTAATCGATATCAAACCATTGAGATGCATGAAAGTCGGCATTGTTACAACCGGCAATGAAGTCTATCACGGACGCATTGAAGACAAGTTCGGCCCAATCATCAAGAAAAAAATTGAAAACCTGGGCAGCAAGGTCATGAGGCAGATCCTTGTATCGGACAATATCCCCATGACGGTTGCCGCTATTCATGAGTTGCTCAACGAGGGAGCGGAAATGATAGTGGCCACCGGCGGCATGTCGGTTGACCCTGATGACCGCACCCCGGCCAGCATTCGCGCCGCCGGGGGCAAAGTGGTCACCTACGGCTCCCCCACCTTTCCCGGCGCCATGTTCATGCTGGCCTACTTGGACCAGGTTCCCATCATCGGAATACCAGGATGCGCCATGTACAACAAAGCCACGGTTTTCGACCTGATCGTACCCCGCATCCTGGCGGATGAAACAGTGACACGTCAGGACATCACCACCCTGGGACATGGTGGTCTTTGTTTATCCTGTCCGGAATGCCGTTATCCGGACTGCAGCTTCGGCGTGTAACCCCTTATCCGGCCTTCGGCCACCCTCTCCCACGAGGGAGAAGTATAACGCTTTTACCAATCTTAATCGGTCATTTTGGCCGGTTATATTCTAGAACAAGGAGAATATGTATGAACAAGAAGGTGTTGATTGTAAACGGCATCGAACGAACGCTGATCGTCGACCAGGAAGCGCTCCTGTCCGACGTACTGCGGAAACAGCTTCACCTGACCGGGGTGAAAGTTGGTTGCGGAAACGGCCAGTGCGGCGCGTGTAACGTGATCATGAATGGAAAGCTGGTCCGTTCCTGCACAACCAAGATGAAGAGAGTCGAACACAGGGCCACGATACTCACAATCGAAGGTATCGGAACCCCAAACAATCTTCACCCGATCCAGAAAGCGTTCATCTTTCACCACGCCATACAGTGTGGCTTCTGTACTCCCGGTTTCATCGTCTCCACCAAAGCTCTCCTGGACCAGAACCTGAACCCGACCCGCGAAGAAGTCCGCGACTGGTTCCAGAAGCACCGCAACGCCTGCCGCTGCACCGGCTACAGCATGATCGTCGACGCAGTTCTGGATGCCGCCAAATGCCTGCGCGGTGAGATCACCGACCAAGCTCTCGAATACAAGGCACCTGCGGACGGCAAGGTATACGGAACCCGTATTCCCCGCCCCACATTCCTTGCCAAAGCTTGCGGCCTCTGGGATTTCGGCGAAGACATGGGCACACAACTCCCCGAAGACACCCTGCAATGCGCACTGGTGCAGCCCAAGGTTTCCCACGCCATCATCAAGGGCATCGATACCTCCGAAGCCGAGAAAATGCCCGGCGTTTTCAAGATCGTTACCCACAAGGACGTCAAGGGCCGTAACCGCATCACCGGTCTGATTACCTTCCCGACCAATAAGGGCGACGGTTGGGACCGTCCGATCCTCAACGACGAAAAGATCTTTCAGTACGGCGACGTTGTTGCCATTGTTTGCGCCGACACACGTGAAAACGCCAAGGCTGCAGCCGAGAAGGTCAAGGTCGACCTTGAAGTCCTCCCCGCGTACATGAACGCCCCGGCCGCCATGGCCGAGGATGCCATCGAAATCCACCCCGGCACTCCCAACATCTACTATGACTGCTACTGCAAGAAGGGCCCAGATGCCAAGCCGATCATCGAAAAAGCTGCCCACACCGTATCTGGTGAGTACTACCTGCAACGTCAGCCGCACATGCCGATCGAGCCGGATGTCGGATTCGCTTATATCGACGACCAGAAGCGAGTCGTTGTCCACTCCAAGACCATCGGCGCCCACCTGCATCTGTACATGATCGCCCCCGGCCTCGGCCTCGAACCGGAACAACTGGTTCTTGTTCAGAACCCCACCGGCGCAACCTTCGGCTATAAATTCAGCCCGACCATGGAAGCCCTGGTCGCAGCAGCAACCATGGCCACTGAACGCCCCTGCTTCCTCGGCTATGACTGGTATCAGCAGGCAACCTATACCGGCAAACGTTCGCCATTCTGGCTGAGGGGCACCCTGGCCTGTGACGAGGAAGGCAACATGCTGGCCATCGATTCCAGCTGGGAATGCGACCACGGTCCCTACTCCGAGTTCGGTGACCTGGTAACACTGCGCGGCGTCCAGTTCATCGGCGCAGGCTATGACATAAAGAGCGTCCGCGGCCACGGCCGAACGGTCTGCACCAACCACGGCTGGGGCTCCGCCTTCCGTGGCTATGGTTCCCCCCAGAGCTTCTTCCTTGGCGAGTCCCTGGTGGACGAACTAGCCAAAAAAGCCGGTTTCGACCCGTTTGAATTCCGTTACAAAAACATCTACCGTCCCGGCGCAACAACACCCACCGGCCAGGAACCCGAAGTGTTCTGCTTTGAGGAGATATTCAGCCTGATGCGGCCCAAATACCAGGACGCCGTTGCCAGGGCCAAACTTCTGTCCACCGACACAGTCAAGCGCGGCGTCGGCGTTGCCGTCGGCATCTACGGATGCGGCCTTGACGGCCCCGACACATCCGGCGCCTGGGCTGAACTGCTGCCCAATGGCGATGTCCAGATTGGCAACTGCTGGGAAGACCACGGCCAGGGTCCCGACGGCGGTACCGTGGCATTTGCCCACGAAACGCTGCGTGAGCTCAATCTGAAACCCTCAAATATCAAGCTTTGCATGAACGACACCAGCCTGACCCCCAACGCTGGCCCCTCCGGCGGCAGTCGCCAGAACGTAGTTACCGGCAATGCCATCGTTGCTTCCTGCCGTTTGCTGCTGGAAGCCATGAGGAAGAAAGAGGGCGGTTTCCGCACCTATGATGAAATGGTAAAAGAGAAAATGCCGACCAAGTACGAGGGAAGCTGGACCACACCTTGTACCCATATGGACGATGACGGCCAGGGCAAACCGTTCTGCATCTACATGTATGCTCTCTTCGTCTCCGAGGTATCGGTTGACACCACCACCGGCAAGGTTACTGTTGACAGAATGATCTATGGTGGCGACAACGGCACCATCACCAACCGCGGCACGGTTGATGGCCAGGTATACGGCGGTCTCGCCCAAGGGGTTGGTCTGGCCCTGACCGAAGACTTTGAAGACCTGAACAAACATACGACTCTGATCGGCTCCGGCTTCCCGTTCATCAAGGACATTCCCGATGACATGGAACTGATCTATGTGGTCAACCCGCGTCCGGACGGTGCTTTCGGCCAGGCCGGTTGCGGCGAAGGTCCGCTAACAGCTCCGCACTGCTCGATCATCAACGCCATCGACAACGCGTGCGGCGTACGCATCAGGTCCATCCCGGCCTACCCGGACAAGGTCCTCAAAGGCCTCAAGTCCGACAAGAAAGCGTATGACGTTGCCGACGCGGTACGGGACGGCTACATGTCCCAGGGCGGCATTGAAACGCTGGCAAAGAAAAAGTAAGCTGATTTATATGTAATTGGGGCGAACGCGGTGAATCAAATGCCGCGTTCGCCTCCTTTTTGTGAAAGGACAAGTACTGTCATGGATAAAAACGAATTACAGGCATGGGAATACAAATGCATTCAGGAAGAGCCTGCCCAGTGCATGTCAGGCTGTCCCATCCATGTGGATGCCCGGCTGTTCGTTAAGCAAGCAGGCCTTGGCAAATGGGATGATGCGCAAAAGACTCTGGCAAAAACAATGCCCTTTCCCAAAATCCTCGGCCGGATCTGTGATCATCCCTGTGAATCAGTTTGTAAGCGGGGAGAAGTTGAAGAGCCCATTGCCATTGGCAATCTGGAACGCATCTGCATCGAGAATGCCCATGAAAAGGTCAAAATGGTCATCCTGGGCCGAAAGCAGACCAGGGTTGCCATTATCGGCAGCGGGCTGAGCAGCCTGACCGCAGCCTGGGATCTGATTCGCAAGGGATACCAGGTTACCATATTCGAGCCAGGCCAGCGTCTGGGTGGAAACCTCAGGGACTATCCTGAAACCATTCTGCCGCCTGATGTTATCAGCGAGGAACTCTCGCTCCTGGAAAATACCGGTGCAACGATTGAGCTCTCCAGCAACATCAGCGGAAGCGATTTTATCTCCAATCTCCGGAAAGAGTTTGACGCTGTGTTTATCGGCCTTGATGCTGAAGGCCTGAACACCGGCGTCCTGGAACACAACGGAAACAGCAAGGCGCTGTATGCCCCACTGACCATGGCCACCAGCATGGATGGTGTCTTTGCCGGCGGCAAGCACACCCTGAACGGTCGTCCCTCGCCCATATACGACGTACTGGATGGCCGCAAAGCAGCCACATCCATCGACCGTTACACAATGAATTCCTCCATGGATAGCGGACGTGAATTTGAAGGACCATACACCTCACGTCTTTACACCAATATCGAGGGTATTGCTCCCCTCCCGCGAATCTCGCCCGCCGACACGGTTTCGGGATTTTCCGCACAAGAAGCGATTCAAGAGGCCGGACGCTGCATCCAGTGTGAATGCCTGGAGTGCGTCAAGGTCTGCCTCTATCTGGAGCGCTACGAGGGATATCCCAAGAAATACGCCCGGCAGGTCTTTAACAACGAATATGTCATGCATGGGAGAGCACGCACCAAAAACCTGTTCGTCAACACCTGCAGCACCTGCGGCCTCTGCGAAACCGTCTGCCCGAACGATTTCTACGTGGGAGACATGATGCTCCAGGCGCGACGGACCATGCTCAAAAATAACGTCATGCCCCCCTCCTTCCACGAGTTTGCCCTGCTGGACATGGCCCACAGCAACGGAGAACATTTTGCCCTGAGCCACCACGAGCCTGAAAAAGACAAAAGTACATGGCTCTATTTCCCCAGCTGTCAGCTCTGTTCCACCTCCCCCGCTGAAGTTGAAGCCTCCTACGGCTACCTGCGCAAAAACCTGGAGGGTGGTGTCGGCATCATGTTGCGCTGCTGCGGCGCGCCAGCTTATTGGGCCGGCCGCGATGACCTGTTCAAAGAAGCCCAGGACACAATCCGGCAGGAATGGGAGCAGCTTGGAAAACCGCGCGTCATTACCGCCTGTTCTACCTGCAAAAACCTCTTCCAGGATCATATTCCCGGCATGGAAACCCACACACTCTGGGAAATTGTGGAAAAGTGCGGCCTTCCCCAACAGAGTCCGGTTTGTGGCAATGCAACGGGAGCAAAGACCATCTCCATCGCCGACCCCTGCATGTCCCGTCACGATCAGGAAACACGGGAAAGTGTCCGCCGAATCGCCCAGACCCTCGGCTTCTCCATTGAAGAACTCTCCCTGAGCGGCGAAAAGGCGGAATGTTGCGGTTTCGGAGGGCTAATGTTCAACGCTGATCCGGCCATGGCCAAGAATGTCATCAAACACCGGACAACAACCATCGACCCGCCCGACACATCCCTGTACCGCACCACGGTCAACGATAACGACTACCTGGCCTACTGCGCCATGTGCCGGGACAACCTGGCAGCAGGAGGCAAGCGAACCTCGCATCTGATCGAGCATCTTTTTCCCACTGTTCCGGGGAATGATCCCGCGGCTCGCGGCTGGATATCCTGGTCCGAGCGACGGGCCAACCGGACCAGGGTAAAAGAGAACATCCTGCGGGAACATGGTGCAAGCGAAGGAGCAGTTGTGGAAGAATTCGAGAAAATAACACTCCATATGACGCCCGAGGTAAGAAGAAAGATCGACGAGCGGAGAATCCTGGAAGGCGACATCAAAAAAGTCATCGACCATGCCGAGCAAACCGGCAAGCGGCTGCAAAGCCTCCAGAGCAAAGTGTACCGTACCTACCTGCAATCGGACAATGTAACCTTCTGGGTGGACTACACCCCTGCCGACACCGGCTTTACGGTCCACAATGCCTACTGCCATCGCATGAACATCGTGGGGATCAAACAATGAAACTGCCGCTGGAAGAACCAAAAGATTGGATATGTACAGCTTGCGGATGCACGCTCGACATCGTCAAGGTCGGCTTCACCTACATGAAAGGCAATTTTGAAGTTGACCTGCCGGCATGCAGCAGCTGCGGCCTGGTACTGATCTCCGAGGAACTGGCCAATGGCAAAATGGCCGATGTCGAGCGTATTCTCGAGGACAAATAGTGTCATCCGCAGCTTCGTTCTATGAATCAGGGGTGTTGCAGAGCGTTAGCGGCCCCATCCTTCGTCCCGGTGGGTTGGAGCTGACCGATCGGGCGCTTGAACTGTGCCGGTTTTCTTCCGATGCGCGCCTGCTGGATGTGGGATGCGGTTCCGGCGCAACCGTCCGGCATCTGCGCGAAACCCGTGGTTTTAACGCCAACGGAGTGGATATCTCCCACAAGCTGATTGCCGAGGGCCTTCTGCGCAACCCGAATTTACCGCTGTTCACGGCAACGGCCGAGGCCTTGCCGCTTGCCGGAGAGTCACTGGACGGCATCTTCTGCGAATGCGTTCTTTCCCTCCTGAAAGAGCCGGACAAAGCTTTGAAGGAGTTTCATCGAACGCTGCGCACCGGCGGCCACCTTATCATCAGCGATATGTACAGCAGGCAGACAGTATCGGACGCGGATTTCGAGCTTTCTGCTCCTGACACGTGCAGGGGAGACCTGCTCTCCCGGAAGCGAATTGAAAGCCGGCTCGCTGAATGTGGTTTTACCAGGCTGTTGTGGGAGGACCACACCCGGATGCTCAAGGAACTGGCGGCACGTATCATCCTGGCCCGCGGTTCCCTGGAGGGATTCCCTGAAATGTGCTGTGGAGGGGAAAAACCTGGCTACTACCTGCTGGTTGCACACAAAGATTCTTAAAAAAGCTTTTCAGATTCACAAAGGAAATACTTGTCATGGATCAAACCTTGATGCGGATGATGGAGCTTGACTATAACGGCTACTACTGTAGCCAGATTCTGATGATCATGGTGCTGGAGGCCCAGGGCAAGAACAACCCCGACCTGATCAGCGCCTTGGGGGGGTTGGCTCACGGCTCGGGCTTTCGCGGCGGCTACTGTGGCGCCCTGACCGGTGGGGCCTGCCTGCTGGCGCTGTTCGCCGGCAAGGGCGGCGACGACGAGTACGAGGATGAACGTCTCAAGTACATGACCACGGACCTGGAAGGGTGGTTTGAAAAGACCATGGGAAGCCGTTATGGTGGTGTTACCTGCGAGGCAATTGTGGGAGACAGAACTGAAATCAGACAGCGTTGCGGCGAAGTTGTGGCTGAAACCTACCACAAGGTTCTGGAAATCCTGACAGCCAGCGGCTATGACATTGTCGAGGGACGACCAGGGCGGGAAGGTTAGCAGTGCATGAACGATAGCATCACCACCACGCAAGGCACCACAAGCCTCTGCCCCCATTGCCTGAAACGGATTCCGGCCATAAAACTCCGTGAGGGAGATAACCTGTTCCTTGTCAAAACCTGTCCGGAGCATGGCGAATTCAAGACACTGGTCTGGCGGGGTGAGCCTGCTCTTGAGAACTGGTCACGCTCCAAAGCAGTGATTCGGGCCGCGACTCCGCACAACGGAGAACATCGTGGCTGTCCCTTTGACTGCGGGATCTGCCCCGAACACCGGCAGCAATCCTGCACGGTTCTGATCGAGATTACCAGCCGCTGCAACCTTTCCTGTCCGTTCTGTTTCGCCGGCAGCGGGACAAGCATCCAACCAGACCCTTCCCTGGAGAACATTGCCAATCGATTCCAAAATGCCCTGAAAAAGAGCGGCCCGCACAATATCATGCAGCTCTCAGGCGGCGAACCAACCATGCGCGACGACCTGGCAGAGATTATCGCCCTGGGGCGCGAACTTGGATTCCCCTTCATACAACTGAACACGAATGGAGTAAGGCTGGCCAAGGGTCGGGAGTACGCCGCCGAGCTGAAACGGGCCGGGCTCTTTTCCGTGTTTCTGCAATTCGACGGAACCAGCGACCACGTCTACCGGGCGATCCGCGGCAGGAACCTGCTGGAGGAGAAGCTGCGGGCAATCGACAACTGCGCAGCCGCCGGTCTGGGAATCGTACTGGTGCCAACCATTGTCAAGGATGTCAATACGGATGATATCGGCGCCATCCTGAAACTGGCCCTGGAGCTGGCCCCGGCCGTACGAGGAGTCCATTTCCAGCCCGCCGCCTATTTCGGCCGCCACCCCGCTCCCCCCGCGGCGGAAGAGCGCTTTACCCTCCCCGACCTGATGCGCGCCATCGAGCAGCAAAGCAGCGGTCTGTTCAGGGCGGAACATTTCAGGCCACCGGGCAGTGAACATCCGCTCTGTTCGTTCCACGGCAATTTTCTGCGCCAGACGGATGGCGGGCTTAAACCGCTCAGCAAACAGGCAGCCGATTGCTGTGGCAGAAATGAGCCGGAAAACAGGGGCACAGGAAAGGCGGTCTCGTACGTGGCGCGCCAATGGGCAGCACCGGAACCGGTTTCCTGTTGCGCAACAAAAGACAGCCTGGACGTCTTCCTGGAAAATCACCGTTCCAACACCTTTGCCGTTTCAGCAATGGCATTCCAGGACTCCTGGAGCCTCGACCTGGAGCGAGTCCAGGAGTGCTGCATCCATGTGGCGGCTCCTGATGGACGAATGGTACCTTTCTGCCTCTACAATCTGACATCCAGCGAGGGGCTGCCGCTGTACCGGAACAGAGCATGAACAGATTGACCCCGCTCGAACCGTGGATACAGGCTAAAATTGGCCTGGCGCCGGGGGAAGCGTTGACCCGTGTCGCGCTGGAGAAATACCAGCTGGCCAGGCTGGGTAAGACAGTTGAGTACGCCAAGCGTCACAGTCCTTTTTACCGAGAGCTGCTGGCGGACTGCAACAAACCAGCTTCACTTAAGGAGCTGGCCGGATTTCCCTTTACCACGCCGGCGAATATTCGGGAAAGCGACAATCAATTCCTCTGCGTCTCCCAAGGAGAGATTGAGCGAGTGGTAACCCTGCGGAGCTCCGGTACCACGGCGCCCTCCAAACGGCTGCACTTTACCGCCGAGGACCTGGAACTGACCGTTGATTTTTTTCATCACGGCATGGGCACCCTGGTTCAACCGGGACAAAAGGTGCTGATCCTCATGCCGGGCGAACTGCCCGGCAGTGTCGGCGACTTGCTGGCCAAGGGGCTCAATCGCCTGGGGGCGGAGGGAATCGTCCATGGCCTTGTCCGGGACAGTGAAGCAACGCTGCGTGAAATCGAAACCCGGAAGATTGACTGTCTGGTCGGCCTTCCGGTGCAACTGCTTGGCCTGGCGCGCCACCCAGGGGCTGCTCTGCTCGGGCCGAACCGGATCAAGAGCATTCTGCTGAGCGCCGATTATGCGCCTGCCGCTGTGGTGAACGCGTTGACAACTACCTGGGATGTCCCGGTCTTCGATCACTACGGCATGACTGAAATGGGGCTCGGCGGCTGCATGGAGTGCGGGCATCGCTGCGGCTATCACCTGCGGGAGGCCGACCTGTACATCGAAATCATCGATCCCGTGACCGGGGAACAGCTTCCCGACGGAAATGCGGGTGAAGTGGTCTTTACCACCCTGACCCGCCGGGGAATGCCGCTGATACGCTACCGTACCGGCGATCTTGCGCGTTTTTTGGAGGAGCCCTGCCCATGCGGAACCGTGCTGCGCCGCATGGAGCGAACGCGGGGGAGAATGGCCGGATCGGTACGCCTGGCAAACGGAGAGATGCTGAACATTGCCGGGTTGGACGAGACGCTCTTCCCCCTTCCCTTTCTACTCAACTACCAGGCAGTCATCACCAGCCGGAACAATCGGGACGTGCTTACAATCGGCATCGAGACAAACGGGACAGACGCCGCAGAGTGCGTCCGCCACATACACAGTTCACTGATGACGCTTCCCGTCATTGAAACAGCCGTGTCGTCGGGCGTTTTGACTCTTGCCCCGGTCATTGCGGAAAAATGCGCGCCATCGGCAACCATCAAAAGAACCATCATCGATCAAAGAGAGGTGCAACAATGTTGATTTCCTGGGCAATAAACGCCATCTATCCAATTCTTGAACGGCGTGAGGAACTGGTGCTGGCAACAGTTATCAGCAAATCCGGTTCCGCCCCTTGTCTGGCCGGTTCTAAAATGATCGTCCTTAAAGACGGCACCTCCTTCGGCACCATCGGCGGCGGCGTCCTGGAGGCGGAAGGCCAGAAACGAGCCGCCCAAGTCTTTACCAGCGGGATTTCACAAATATTCACCTTTGATCTCTCCGGCAGAGATGCTGCCAGCATGTCCATGATCTGCGGCGGACGGGTTGAAGTCTTTCTTGAACTGATTGAGGCCGACCAAACCAATCTGGAGGTTTTTAAAGCCCTGCAGAATGCGCTGAGCAGTGACGAGAAATGCTTTACCGTCTCCGACCTGGGCGCGGCCGATGGCGAGATCCGCAGCATCAGCCGCTGCCTCGTACACCAGAACAACTCGTTCACCGGTGCGTTCCAGCACCCCGAATCCTGGCTGGCCACCCTGGGTGGACATGCACACCGTTCAACCTACCCAGTGGTTACCACACTGGAGAACCGGCGTTTTCTGGTTGAACGCTGCTATACTCCCAGCACGGTATTCATCCTGGGCGCCGGCCACGTTTCCCAACAACTGGCGCAGTTGACCGGTAATGTCTCTTTCCAGACCGTGGTACTGGATGACCGTGAAGAATTTGCCAATACAAAGCGATTCCCCACAGCGGATGAGGTGATTGTCCTGGATTCATTCGACAACTGTCTCGACGGTCTTGACATCGGAGGCGACAGCTATGTGGTCATTGTGACCCGTGGCCACACCCATGACAAAACTGTTCTTGAACAGGCGCTACGTACCAATGCCGGGTATATCGGCATGCTGGGCAGCCGGAAGAAGATGGTGGATATCCGCAAGGCCCTTCTGTCCGATGGATTCAGCGAAGAGAGGGTAAACCAGATCCACTGCCCCATCGGCGTCAAGATCGACGCCGAAACCACGGCGGAAATCGCGGTCAGCATTGTTGCGGAACTGATTCAGGCCAGGGCTCAAAAAGGGAAGAAATGAGCCTCAATGTTGCCGCCCTGATACTCTCGGCAGGTTTTTCATCACGCATGGGTGATTTCAAACCCCTGCTCCCGCTGGGAGAAATGACGGCCCTGGAACGGACCATCTCTCTTTTCGGATCCTCGGGCGTGGAAGATGTGCGTGTCATCACCGGGTTTCGTTCGGAAGAACTGGAACCACTGCTGACACGTCTCAAAGTCCGGAATATCGTAAACCCCCGTTACCGGGACGGTATGTTTACCTCGGTAATTGCCGGTGCGAAAACCATCGGCAACGGGGTTGACGCCTTTTTCATTCTTCCGGTGGATATTCCGCTGGTCAGACCGGCAACTATCCGCTGTCTGCTGGAAGCATATGACCCTGGCAATGATGTGCTCTACCCCTGTTTCCAGGGACTGCGCGGCCATCCTCCTCTGATTAGCGCCAGGCATGCCGGTGCAATTGTCAGCTGGTGTGGCGACAACGGTTTGCGAGGAGCACTGGCGCAATGGGAAACAGGCTCGCAAGAGCTTGAAGTCGCCGATGAACATATTCTCAACGACATGGACACACCCGAGGCCTATGGTAGGCTGGCCGAGAAAGTCAAACGCTATGAGACCCCCACCGAGGCCGAATGCATGGCGCTCTTGGGCAAGGTCTCGGCCGGTTCCGCCATCATCGGCCATGGCCGGGCCGTGGCCGATCTGGCCATGTTGTTTGCGCGAAAACTGAATCTGGCAGGCTATAGGCTGGATATCAATCTTCTGGTTGCCGCCGGTCTGCTGCACGACCTTGCCAGAACCGAGACGAACCATGCCCAGGCAGGAGCGCGTCTGTTACGGGAGGCTGGTTTCGGAGCCGTAGCGGATCTGGTGGCCAGTCACATGGATCTGGAGCCAAACGAAGAAGAGGATATCAACCTTAAAGAATTGCTGTATCTGGCGGACAAGCTGGTGCAGGGAGAATGTCGCGTCACGCTGGCGGAGCGGTTTCAAGCTGCGCTGGAACGACACAGCCATGACCCGGCCATCTTCAAGAAAGTTACCGATCGTTTAAAAACAGCACATATCATAAAAACACGCCTGGAAACCACATTGGGGTGCTCCATGGAAGAGGTCATCAATATACCATGAGTGAAAACCAGACCACCACCTATCCAACAACTGTTTATCTTATGCGGCACGGCGATATCCGTCAGGATAACGTCAAACGTTACATCGGCCAGGCAGACATTGCGCTCAATGCGCTTGGCCGCGCTCAGGCAATGAGCTGGCGGCAGGAGTTGGCCGAAATGCCCCTGCGACGCATTTACTGCAGCGATCTGAGCCGCTCCCATGAAACCGCCTGCATTATTGCGGAGGGAAGAAAAGCCGCGGTCCAACCGCTCTCAAAACTACGGGAAATCAACCTGGGAGCCTGGGATGGCCAGGCAATCGACGATGTTCGTTCGCACTATATGGGAGAGTACGAAAAACGCGGAGCAGACATGGTCTATTACCGCCCGCCGGCGGGGGAATGTTTTGCCGATGTGGCGGCCAGGGTCATTCCACTATTCGAAGAGATTGTGCGCAATTCATCGGGCAATCTGCTGATCGTCGGTCATGCCGGTGTCAACAAGGTCATTCTCTGTCATATTCTCGGCATGCCGCTGGAAAATCTTTTTCGCCTGCGGCAGGATTACGGCTGCCTGAATGTGATTGATTGCGGCAGGGAGAAAATGAGGCTGCGGGAGATGAATCTGGACTGTCTGGCTGTAAGGCGGGTCATTGCCGAAGCAGCAGCAGGAAAACAGGAGCACTTCCCAACTCTGAATGGTGATGATACTCCTTCACACTCCCAGAGCAGTCTGGTTGACATCAGCCATGAAATGACCAACAACAAAGAGGTTCGGTTAACATGAAAGACTATCGAAACAATCTCAGCAGGTTTTCAAGAATTTGTCGTTCCCCATAAACGCCGATGCCGGCAAACACCGAAACAGGTGAAACCCTCTATTTCGCGTAAATCTTCTCCACCCCCTCCGCCCCTCCGCCAAGACCATGGTATAATGCTGCCCGGATAATCCATATCCGCATACCCTCAAACACGCTACCGTGATCTTTATGTTTTCTTGACATGTGAACAGCTTATCTTGACACCATCTTTATGCGTTTCCTGACAATATAAATTATTTGGATCCGGAAATCATTCTGTATCTATATACAGTTTCCGGGGCGTTTCCAGGATTTATACTGCAAAAGAGGAGTCTGCATGGGATCGAAAGATGAAGCCGCAAACAAAAATCTGTTTCAAAAGACGGTACACACTATCTTCGGAGCGCCCAAGCATCTGAAAGATCCCCACCTGTTCCATTCGATGTCCCTGATTCCAATCCTGGCGTGGGTCGGTTTGGGCGCCGACGGACTTTCCTCCTCGGCCTACGGCCCGGAGGAAGCCTTCCGCGCCCTGAGCAGCCATACCTACTTGGCGCTGTTGCTAGCCGTGGTGATGGCCATGACGGTCATGATCATCTCCTACGCCTACTCTCGCATCATCGAACACTTTCCCCACGGCGGCGGCGGTTACATGGTCGCCACCCACCTGTTGGGGGAAAAGGCCGGCGTCGTCTCTGGTAGCGCCCTGCTGGTGGATTATGTCATGACCATCACCATCTCGATCGCGGCCTGCGTGGATGCCATGTTCAGTTATGTACCCCAGCATTATCACCACTACAAGGTACCCTTTGCCTGCATCCTGACAATACTGCTCATCATTCTGAACATCCGAGGAGTCAAAGAATCGGTAACGGTCCTGGCGCCGATTTTCATGGTCTTTGTCGGAACCCACATCGTAATGCTGATCTATGGGGTGTCCATCCATTCCGACAGGTTCGTTCCGGTCATAAACGATTTCAGCGCCGGCATTCACCGTGACTTCTCATCCATAGGGATGATCGGCATGCTGCTTTTGTTCCTGCGCGCCTACTCCTTGGGGGGCGGTACCTATACCGGTATCGAGGCGGTCTCCAACGGACTCCAGATCATGCGCGAACCCAGGGTTAAGACCGGCAAGCGCACCATGCTCTACATGGCCACCTCGCTGGCTTTCACCGCTTCGCTCCTTCTGCTCTGCTATCTGTTCCTGGCCTTGAAACCTGTGGAGGGCAAAACCCTCAACTCGGTCTTGGCCGATTCCCTATTCAGCGGCTGGCCCATGGGACACTGGATCGCCTTCATCACCATCTTCTCCGAAGGGGCGCTGTTGCTGGTGGCCGCCCAGGCCGGCTTTGTCGATGGTCCGCGGGTCATGTCCAACATGGCGATTGACTCTTGGTTTCCCCACCGCTTCGCAGCACTGTCGGTACGCCTTACAATGCGTAACGGCATCCTACTGATGGGGATCGCTGCCATAGCCTTGCTCTTCTATACCGGAGGTTCGGTTTCGGCCCTGGTGGTCATGTACTCGATCAACGTCTTCATCACCTTCTCGTTATCGCAGTTGGGAATGTCAAAGCTCTTCATTTCGCGCAGGAAGGAGGACCCGCAGTGGCTGCGGCACCTCGCGGTTCATCTGGTTGGGCTGGTTCTCTGTGTTACCATATTGATCATCACTACTTTTGAAAAGTTTACCGAGGGAGGCTGGATGACAGTACTGATCACCTCGGTGGTCATCGGCCTCTGCTATCTGATAAAGAATCATTATGTCAGAGTCCGCAAGGGGATGGCCCAGTTGGACGAGACTCTGCTGGATTTCCCCATCTCCCATCCCTACAATGACGCCCCGCTCAATCGCAACGACCCGACCGCGATCCAGCTGGTGTCCGGTTACAGCGGCTTCGGGGTGCACACGCTGCTCTCGATCCTGTCGACCTTCCCCAAGACCTACAAGAACGTCGTCTTCGTCTCGGTCGCGGTCTTGGATTCCGGTTCATTCAAGGGAGTTGAAGAGGTGGTTGCACTGGAGGATTCGGTCAAGTCCGGCCTGGAGAAGTACGTCAACCTGGCGCGTCGGCTCGGCTATGCGGCCGACTACCGCATGGAGGTGGCTACCGATGTGGTGGAAAGCGCCGTCGAGATCTGCAAGGAGGTCGCTGAGAAATACCCGCGCTCCTGCGTTTTCACGGGGCAGATCACCTTCCGGTTGGAAAAGTTCTACCACCGCATGCTGCACAACGAGACCGCTTTTGCCATTCAGCGCCGCCTGCAGTGGGACGGCCTGACCACGGTAATACTGCCGATCAGGGTGCGGGCATGATAGCAAGGGAATAGAATACGGCCCAATCAAAACCGGTCACACTCGTCCGGTTGACAACAACACCGAGTTAGACCACCTCAGGATCTTATTTTTTCGAGACAGATCCGGGTTAGGCAGGTTGTAATCAGACCAAGATACGCGCCGGCAATTATGTCGCTGAGAAAGTGGTAGTCCGTGACAACCAGGGCCACGGCCAGAACCAGCATGAGTCCAATGGAGAGGGAACGGTAGCGGGGATAGAAAATCCAGACCGCGGAAAAAAAGGCGGTGAATACGGCCATGTGGCCCGAAGGAAAACCGCTGTAGTCTGCCCCGCCGTTGAACCAGTGAAAGTCGTCGTTCACCTGGTTTGCAAGCCAGACCCGCGTATTCGTCCTCCCGAAAACGAACTTGAAGAGACCTTTCAGAAAATAGGCAACGAGGATGGCGCTACCGGCAAGTTGGGAAAACCATGCATGTTCGTTGATGATTCCCCTGCGCCTGAGGATGAGGTAGTTACCCCAGAGAAAGCAGCTGCCACAACAGACAAACAGGAAGAGAGCATCCGGAATATTTGAAGTGCCGGCATGCAACAAGTCGCTTGATTTTAGAAGATCCATGGCAGCCAGGGCAATCCGCGCATCGAGAAAATGCAGGCTGAACAGAACGGCCAGGACAATGAGTGGTAGGCACCAAGCCACTATTTTGGGGTTCATGTCACGGATGTGATCACTCCTGTAATTGCTTAAAGAGATGCTACCAGTACCACGGAAATATTATCCCTGCCGCCGTTTGCATTGGCGGCATCAATAAGATCCACGGCCAGTGCATCAAGGCCGGTATCTCCATTTGCAAGAATGGCTTCGATTTCAGCGTCAGCCAGCATATCGGTCAGGCCGTCGGAACAGATTAAGAGCAAATCGCCCTGATTGAGTTCAACGATATTGAAATCGGGGTACGGCGGATCTCCACACCCAACCGACCGGGTTAGAATATGAAAATTTTTTCTGGGAATCTGTCCAATGAAAACGCCGCTTGCCAGCTGCTGATCGCCCACTGTGTGATCGTGGGTTAATCGCTTTAATTTATTCACACCACTTTCAAGAGGAGTGCCGGAGGGTGGGCGGCTTCCATTCTGAAACACATAGCACCGGCTATCTCCGGCATGAACGATATACGCCTTGTTCTCCCTCAAAACCGCAACAACCAGAGTTGTTCCCATCTTCGCGAACGACACGCAATCTAGTGCCTTGGTGCTTATCTCCCAATGAGCGGTATGCATTGCATGGACCATAAGCTCAAAACAACCATCAACCGGGGTATGTGCAATATTTGAACGCAATACCGCATAGGCTGTTTCTACGGCAAGCGCGCTTGCCACTTCGCCGGCATTATGCCCGCCAATGCCGTCGGCCAGCAGGTAGATACCAAGGTTGTCATCAGTGCGGATGCAGTCTTCGTTATTCTTACGGACAAGACCGGGATGTGTGGCAAAGGCGGAGGTCATAAAAAGCACTATATCAGTTTTGGTTGACAATGAAGCTGATAAATAGTTTTCAGGCAGGAATTTTTGTCGGGCGTCAGTCTTTTATTAAAGGTAGAAGCAGTAATCACCGGTTCAGCGTGTACTGTGATGCCGTTAATAAGAAATTCATGGCATGGAAGATCTTTTTCAATCCTCTTTTTTACATAGAGTGCTCCGATTATATCTGTCATCGGCAATACTATCAGCAGAATACTTAGAGTATTCATTGTATAAATACCAGCCACATCCAGATCCCTCTTCATATTTATCAATAATTTTAGAGACTGGTTAATCATCTGATTATTTATGTCCGGAGTTAAACCAATTATTGTGTATGTCCGCAGATCAACTATTTTATCAAATGAGATCAGAATGGTTGAAAATGGCGAATTATAGCGCAAATTACGCTTGATCTCGAGATTCAGAAAAAACACCATGGTCGCGGCATTATATGTGCCCTCAGGGATTTCGATTTTATGGGTTACTGCTGCCGCGGCGCGCAACTGATTTTTTTTAACCAGATTGTCTATTTTTTCAACAGAGTAGCCACTGGAAATAAGTATCGACCGTATCTCACCCATGACACCGGCATCCACCTGTCCCTGCTCTGCTATCTGCTCAATAATCGAAAGAACGGCTTCTTCATCCAGATTTTTCGAGCTGTCGATTTTCTTTTTGACCCAATCGCATTTCAAAATCGAAATGGTTTCCGAGAACTGAATGGCAAGTTTCCGGGCAACTTCAGATACTGTATTCGAATCGATATTCTGTGATTTCAAGCGGCCGAGAATTTCGCGCTCAATTCTCGTAACCACGGTTTTCAGCATCATACCGCCATCACTGGATGAAGCTTCGGGTGATTGAAGAGCCAAGGCGCGACTCACCTTTTCGATATATTCACTTAAAACCACCGACATTTGTTGATCATCAGTCCTAACGCCACCTTTTTTTATTTCCGCAGCCAGAACAATAAGCCTGGCTGCCTCTTCGGGAGCCTCCTTGATCCCTTCAATCAGCTCATTCAAGGAAAGCCCGATCAGGTCCGAGGCCTCAACCATTAACTGAATAAATCCATCACTATCAAGCTCTTTGCTCAGTTCCTTCACAAGCGACAAAAAATCGGCAGGCGACATCCCCTCGGCCAAAAGACCATCTTTCAGCTGTGGCAGCAAGTACTTCAATTCCTTGATATCAGGCAGCATACGCCGAATAATCTGGGCCAGTCTCTTTACCGGAATTTTCCGCTCGTTTCGGTATTCTTCCTTGATCAGCCGGACAATAACCTGGTAACTAATCTGATCTATTTCGGTAATAGCAAGCTCATGCGTTGAAATCAGCTTTCCTGTTTCTCTTTGGAGTTTGATGTTTTCGAGAACATTCTCCTTGAGCTTGTAAATTGTTTCGAGCATTTCAGCCGGAGTAAGTACGGATACATCCTGGGGTTTTATTGATGAAGCAAGCGAATTATTGAGCGATCTTATTTGACTTGTTATGAATTTATCATAATCGGCCTGAGATAATTCGGAGGAGCCGGTGCCTCCTGTTCCGGAATCATCATTTTCATTTTCGGAAATGCGCAGAGACATGATTTCGGAAAATTCCCTGAGGACTCTACCCGGCTCAGCCCGCACATAAGTCCCTGCTCCAAGAACTTGTCGATTGCCGAGAAGCTGCTGAGTTTCCGAAAGTACATCCTTAGTGACGATGGCTTCGTCAAGAGTGACTTTTTTGTAAACAACATAGTTGATTTTTACACCCGAAATATTTTCCTTATTCAGGTAAGCCAGCATTGTATCCACGCTCTGAAAATCAGACAGCGAGCCCAACAAGTAAAACAAGGCAAGAGCACTTTCCAGAGAGACGTACCTGTCAAAACTGACGGACTGGATTCCGGCCTTTTTGAACCGGTTGTTAATGCGCTGAACGCTAACCAGTTTGTCCACGCAATGATTTTCAAGAAAAATAGAATCCTTTTCCGCGCTTACAGTGATAATGCTTGCAATGTCGAGCATTGGCCGCAAAACAGAGAAAAAGGTTGCAGCGCTATCCTTGGTAGTCTGGTGACTGCCCCCATACATAAAGGCATTATTGAATGCCAGGTTAAATGCCCTGGCAATCAGTAATGCCTGTTTTAAATCGATAGCTGTTTCCTGCATATCCAGGTTTAGTCCCTGCATCAAAACCCGCTTTTGCGAACACAAGCTTCGAGCGCTGTTTTAAACTCCAAGCAATCGGCAAAGCGATTATTTGGGTTTGTCGCCATTGCCTTAAGTATTATCGCCTCAAGTTCACTGTTTATCGATGGATTAATTTCCGATGGCCTGGCTGTAAAAAGAGTGTCCGGCTCGCTTCTCTTGCGTGTGATCAATTCAGCCACCGATTCTTTATGCATCGGCAAAACACCTGCCATCATTTCCATGAGCATAACGCCAACGGAGTAGATATCTGTTCGGCCATCAATTGCCGCGCAGGAGGCCTGCTCAGGCGACATGTATACGGGCGTCCCGACCAGCATCGATTTCGAGCTGTATTCAGCCCAAACAGTCCGTGCTATCCCGAAATCCGCCACAAGTGAACGCTTGAACCGGACATCTACAAGAATATTTGCCGGCTTGACATCCTGATGAAAAACACCCTCATCATGAGCATATCCAAGAGCATCGAGAATTTGACAGATGTAGTGGAATATTTCCGGCATGGGAAGGATTCGCCTAGTCGGAACCGGATGTTTGCGTGCCCTGGCGATGATCGTTCTCAGATCATGACCAACAACCAATTGCATAACTTGAAAAAAGAAATCGCCAGTCTCTCCCATCTCGTACACTGGCACAATATTGGGGTGGGTAAGTATCCCGATCGTCTCGGCTTCATCGCGAAACATCTGTTGGGCTTTTGTGCTGCTCGCAATTGATTTGGGGAGGATTTTAACTGCAACCTGGCGCTTGAGAGTCGCTTGATATCCGATAAACACCGCACCCATGGCACCTTTGCCCAATAACTTGACAAGAGTAACAGTGCCGATATTTGCACCAACATATTGTGAGAGGTCAATAGATTTGAGGCTGACCATAGATCTATCTCCAGCTAAAATGCTTATTTTTATATGTATATCAATTCTTTACAACAGGGTAAAGCTATTATTGAAAATGTGCGGAGCGCACAAATTGCGATCGCGTCCCCATAACAGGGGGACGCAAGAATAGATATAGAGATTGTGACAAACACCACAACTATTAAGACGAAAACATTTGTTACAACTAACCATGCAAACATGACATTGCATGTTATCAATCAGCGTTCACACTTAGTTGATATGGAATTGACGACCCTGAAGCAGTCTGATATACAATATAACATGAAGAATATGAACAGTTACCAGTTTCCCAGACAGAAAGTACTATGCGATGAAAAACCTTTTTCCAGTGAATTGCTGAACTGTTTGCTGGAGATGGCCTACGCAGATTCTCCCTCATTTACCGGATACCTCAAGATTACAGGCATTGGATCTTCCCTTCATTTTCTCTTTTTCTTTAAAGGCGCACCCTATGCCGCCGGCAGACTGGCAGACGGCAAGCCGATCAGCTACTCTATCCAAGAGTTTGGGAAACATGTGGCATCATCCGCCGACAAAACCATGTCCGTTACCCTCTGCGAGACAGACCCGGTTCTATTGAAAAGCATGCTGCTCTTTCTGCAAAATGAGCCTGACATCAAAGCCCCAACCTCTCTAATCGACATCGAATTCATTGTACGGCAGATCAGTGAGGTTGGCGCCAATGCGATGATCGCTCTTTGCCGGGACAATAAACTCAATTTTTTCTTCTTCAGGGATGGCAAGGGGGCTCTTGTCTATTACTCCGACATGGCGTTCGAGCGGCCAGAAGGAATGACTATCGACGAAGAGATGCAGCTCTATGCTTTTCATCAACCTGGAGACAGGGTGCAGGCATTCATTTTCCGGAACATGGTTACAACCATGGCGGAGGATCTTAACCTGCTTGACAGAAAATCGCTTTATACACTTCTTACTGTTGGGTATCTGAAAAACAGACGACGAGGAGATACAAAAATATCGTCAGATCCCGATGCGCCAGATCCCGATGTAAGGCCTGAAAAAAAACGTCGAGGAGATATTGAGGAATCGCCTGTTCCTGCAATGGAGAGCATCAAAGTTCTTGTCAATGCTCTCCAGAAAAAACCGAAACTTTCGAGCGTTGCACTCACTGTAGAGTCAGGGCCTCTACAGGGGGAACGCTTTACTGTAACGCTTCCCTGTACAATCGGGCGCAAAAACTGTGATTTGATGCTGGATGATCTCTTGATCTCAAGACGACACGCAGAACTCAAAATCTTGAGGAGCAAACTGGTAATCGAAGACCTCGCGAGCAAAAACGGCACCAGGGTTAACGGCGAGACAATTATCAGGAAGCGACTTACCCCAAACGACCTGATATCAATTGGACCGGTCAAACTAAGAGTCTCTCCTGCATAGTATTTCTCCCGCATCGGAAGGAGACCAGCAGGTCAGCAGATACGCGGCAGCTGCTCTCCGGACAGCATTTCCACCGCCCGCATGCCGCCGGCCAAGGTCTCCATCTGCACCCGGCCACCGCCGGCTGACGTTACCTCTCCGATAATCGCCGCTTCACTTCCCAAGGGGTTACGCCTCATGCGTTTCAGTACCCGTTCCGCTACGTCCGGCGTGACGAATACCAGAAGCTTTCCTTCATTTGCTACATACAGGGGATCCAGCCCAAGGACCGCGCAGACCCCTTTCACCGGCCCCTTGAGGGGCAGCGTTTCCTCGATAAGCGTCAGGGTGACATCGGATTGCAGCGCAATCTCCTTCAAAGTAGTTGCCACTCCTCCGCGGGTGGGATCTCGAAGAACGTGTATCGATTCGCCCGCCTCTTCCAGCAGTTCCGAAACCATGGTGTTCAAGGACGCGCTGTCGCTTGCGATATCCGTATCAAGATCCAGCCCTTCCCGCCTGGCCATAACCGCAATACCATGATCGCCGATGGTGCCATTGATGAGAATCTTGTCCCCGGCTTTCGCATTGACGCCGCTTATGTTCAGCGAATGACGGAATATGCCGATGCCGGACGTGTTGATAAAAATCCGGTCAGCTTTGCCCCGGGGGACCACCTTGGTATCGCCGGTCACGATGGAGACTCCCGCCTTGTCCGCTGCTTCCCGCATGGAAAGCAGGATCTGTTCGAGTTCCTTCCTGCTGAAACCTTCTTCGAGAATAAGGCCGACGCTGATTGCAAGAGGCTGCGCACCTACCATGGCCAGGTCATTGACAGTGCCGTTTATTGCCAGATCGCCGATATTGCCGCCTGGAAAAAATATCGGATCAACCACATAGGAATCCGTGGTAAACGCCAGCCGCTCTCCATTATGAACCAGCACGGCGGCGTCGTTCTGACCTGCCACGGGAATGCCGGAAAGGGTGGGAATAATAAGGTCATCGAGCAGCTGATGGGAGAGCTTTCCGCCGCTGCCGTGGCCGAGAAGCATCAGGTCCTTATCCAAGGTACGCTCCTTTATCACTTGAGTCCGTGACGCCTGTACGGCGTAACGAGCGAAATGCCGGAGGCAATCGCCGCCCGTGACGCTCCATGCCGCTTATGCCGCGTAATCTGCGGCACGCTGCGAATCATACCTTGAAACGCCAAGCCTGAGGCATTCTAAGCGAGAGAAGCCGGGAAGGTGTCACGGACTCAGGGTTTCATTCAATAGGTATCAATCAATCTGCCCGTATTTGTAAGCCGCCGCGCAGCTTCCCTCAGATGAGACCATGCAGGCGCCGACCGGTGATTCGGGGGTGCAGACCTTTCCGAAAAGGGGACAGTCAAAGGGGGCCAGTTTTCCCTTCAGGACTTCGCCGCACTGGCATCCGGCCGGCTCTATCGGTTCCTCAACCTCCACCGGTATAACCTTGGCCGCATCAAAGGCAGCATACCGGTCAGCAATTTCCAACCCGCTTTGCGGGATAACGCCGATACCGCGCCATGCGGCATCCACCGGCATGAAGACTTCTTTCAGAAGCGACTGTGCCTTCAGGTTGCCTTCCCATGTGACAAACCGGCTGTACTGTATCTCCACCTCGCTCCGCCCTTCAACAACCTGACGGACCAGCATTTCCACCCCGTGCATGACATCGGCCGGTTCGAATCCTGTTGCCACGCAAGGCACGCCGTGCTCTTCCGCAAGAAAACGGTAGGCATTGGCGCCGATGATGGCACTCACGTGGGCCGGGCAGATATATCCGTCAATCCCCAGTTCGGGGTCCGAGGAAAGGACCTGCATCGGAATGGGAATCGTCTTGTGGGCCGTAAGCACGAAAAAATTATTCAGGCCGCGTGAAGCGGCAGTTATGATGCTCCCCGCAATGGTAGGAGCGGTGGTCTCGAAACCGACGCCGAGGAATATCACCTTTTTCCCTGGATTTTTCGCCGCAAGGTTCAGGGCGTCGAGGGGCGAGTAAACTATCCTGACATCGGCGCCCCGTGCGCGCTCCTGCATCAGGCTGGACGTGGAGCCGGGAACGCGCAGCATATCGCCGAAGGTCGCGATGATGGTTTCAGACTTTCTGGCTAAGGCTATGGAGTGGTCCACATAACCCGCGGGCGTCACGCATACCGGACAGCCGGGGCCGGAGATCAGCCTGACCTGAGGAGGCAGGAGGCTGCGTATCCCGCACTGGTAAATCGACATGGTGTGAGTGCCGCAGACCTCCATGAATGTCATGGTCTCTGATCTGCCCGAAACAAGTTCCCTTATCCTGGCGGCCAGTCCTTTGACTATCTCCCGGCTGCGGAATTCTTCCAGATTAATCATGACGTCTCCCGGCCCGGCTCAAGGCACTCCCTCATGAGCGCAATCGTCTCCAGGGCCGCTTCTTCATTCAGCCTGCTGATGGCAAAACCGGCATGGATCAAAACATAATCTCCAACAACGGCATCTTCTCCGAGCATCATCAGGCTCGCTTCCCGCCTGACTCCGTCAATCTCGGCAATCACCATATCGTTATCGATGCTTATGACCTTCATGGGTACTGCTAAACACATGGAAAGCTCCTTCCCGCTATAACAGCCTGTCCCAGGGCAATCCCCCCATCATTGGGAGGGGCAAGGCGCTGGGTAAATACTTGAAAATTATTCTCCGACAAAAGGGCTTGGACACCCTCGCTCAGCAGTTTATTCTGAAAAACCCCGCCGGACAGGGCGACCCGGTCTATCCCGGTATCAGTGCGGATCCGGCAGCAGGTATCCGCCACCACGGCAGCCACCGTATTGTGGAAACATCGGGCGATTTCCGCCCCCGGCCCTCCGGTAGCCATGTCTCTGACCATGGAGCGGATCATCGGGCCGAAATCTGACTGGTAACATCCCTCCTCAATCACAATGTCAAAGGGATAGACACCATCGCAAACAGCCAATTCGGCCAAAGCTTCCAGCTCGATGGCCGCCTGCCCTTCGTAGGACACCTTTCCGCGCAGCCCGATGAGGGCGGCAACGGCATCGAACAACCTGCCGCAGCTTGAAGTCAGGGGAGAATTCAGCCTTCGTTCAAACATCTTCAGAAACAATTTAGCCTGTCCTTCGGGGACCTGCGTCACGCAGGACAGGGGCAGATCGAAGAGTTCAGCGCCGAATTCCGCGTAAAGGTATGAAAGAGCCATGCGAAAGGGTTCCCTTATTGCCGCGTCACCGCCGGGCAGAGGCAGCGCCCGGAAATGCCCCTTTCTCTCAAATCCGGTGTATCCACCGACCAGGAACTCTCCGCCCCAGATGGTTCCGTCCGGACCATAGCCGGTGCCGTCGAAGATGACCCCGATGACCTCTCCCTCCAGACCGTTTTCCGCCATGCACGAGGCCAGATGGGCATGATGGTGCTGCACCCCGATCTTCGGCAGGCCGTTGATACCAAGAGCATATGTCGTGGAGAGATAATCGGGATGAAGGTCGTAAGCGACAACCTCCGGCTCTATTTTCAGGACTCGCTCCAGGTGGGCCACGGCCTCTTCCATGGAGCGGAGGGTTTCGGCGTTCTTCAGATCACCGATGTGCTGGCTGAGAAAGGCCTTGTCTCCCCTGGTCAGGCAGACCGCACTCTTCAATTCAGCGCCCACCGCCAGGACATTCCTGCGGATTTCCGGCAGCTTGATGCTGCGTGGGACATACCCCCTTGACCGTCGCAGGAAAATCGGATTGCCGCGAAAAACCCTGACAACCGAATCATCGGTTCGAGTATGGATTTCCCGGTTATGGGTCAGAAAGAAATCAGCAATATCCGGCAGGCGCTCCAGGGCCTCTTCATCCCTATAAGAGATCGGTTCGTCCGACAGGTTAGCGCTG